>Ga0207712_10000190_pt1 | contig 63029 bp, 63 predicted proteins | sample KBSS44metaG_FD_184402 | JGI IMG/M metagenome (GOLD analysis project Ga0207712, IMG submission 184402) | Switchgrass rhizosphere microbial communities from Kellogg Biological Station, Michigan, USA - KBS S4-4 metaG (SPAdes) (version 2) | ecosystem: Host-associated > Plants > Roots > Rhizosphere...
GTCCCCGCAATGCTCGACACCGGCGATCCCACCGGCTGCGGCGACGTGTGGGGCGCGACCTATTTCTCGCGGCTGCTCGCGGGCGACGACATCGCGGCCGCGATGCGCGCCGCGCACGGCGCAGCCGCTCGCAACGTGATGTTCCGCGGCGCCTCCGGCCTCACCCGTCATTTGCGCGGGGAGCTGATCACACAATGACATCGGTCATCAATCTCCCGCCCTCGCTCGACGAGCGGACCTTCGAGACGGTGCTCGAGCACCTCGCACCGATTCCGATCGACGAGAAGGTGATCCTCGACGGACGGCACACGCGCTGGGCGAGTCCGTATGGGCTCACGGCGCTGCTCACGGTCGCGCAGACGCGCGCCGAGAAGCCGACGCTCGTGTCGCCGGAATCGGAAGAAACGGGGTCGTACTGGGCACGGACGGGATTCTTCAAGCACGCCGAGGAGCTGTTCGAGATGCATGGCAGCACGCATCGCGCGCGCGCCAGCGGCGAGTCCGACGTTCTGCTCGAGATCACGCCGGTAGGCAAGAGCGAAGATGTGCACGAGGTCGTGAGTCGCATCCAGCAGAAGTCGGCGTCGATTCTCGTGAAGGAGCTCAACATCGACGCGAAGGCGACGATGGGCTTTGCCATGACGCTGTCCGAGGCGTGCCAGAACATCGTGGAGCACGCGGGACGCGGCGGCTGGGTGGCCGTGCAAACGTATCGTTGGCAGAAACGACTGGGCCGCCGCGTCGTCGTCATCGCGGTCTGCGATGCGGGGGTCGGTTTCCGGCAGTCGCTCGAGAGCGCGCAGGGCCGTCGCATGAGCGATCGCTGGGACGATGGCATGGCGCTCGAGGAAGCAGTCATTCGCGGCGTGAGCCGCTTTCGTGATCCGGGGCGCGGGCAGGGGCTCGCCGGCGTCCGTCGTTATATCGGCCGGTGGGATGGGAAGCTCTCCGTCCGCTCCGGCACTGCACGCATCGCAATCGTACCGAGTTGGGATGAGGACGTCCCGCTCGAAGAGAAGCTTCCGCCGTTTCCTGGTGCACAAATGCAAATAACCATACCGGAGCGGATTACCGACCGGTGATCAACCACATCGACCTCAGCACCGTGCTTCGCCGCACCGTGTGCGATCTCTACTCCGATCTCGTGACGCGCCCCACCGGCGCGGCCGTGCGGGACGGCATCGAGAAGCAGCTGTCGGAGCTCGGCGACCGATCTCTCACCGTCATCGACTTTTCGCACGTGGGGCTGCTCGACTACTCGTGCGCCGACGAGATCGTGGCCAAGCTCCTCATGCGCTACGCGGAGGCGAGCGCGCCGCGCGATGCGTACTTCCTCTTTCGCGGCGTGAGCGACTCGCATCTCGATGCGATCGAGACGGTGCTCGAACGCCACGGCCTGGCAATCGTCGCGCAGGCGGAGGACGGCACCGTGGTGCTCGTGGGCACCGTGGACGATCCGGAGCGGCGCGCGTGGGAGGCCATGCTGCGGATGGGGCGCGCCATGGCCGACGATCTCGCCCGCGAGGCGGAGATCGCACCGGAGCAGATGGAGCGCGTGATCGGCGCGCTCTGCCGCCGCCGGCTCGCGATGGAGTTGGATGGCGGATACGTCGTGGTGGGCGCGGTGACGTGAGTGAGCAGCACAACGCGCCATTGCGGGTGGCGCAGCTGATTGCGACGCGCGTCGGCGACGCCGAGCGCGGCACGGAGGTACGCATGCGCAGCGACGATGCGCGCATGCGCCTGATCAGCGATGGGGAGCTCGTCTGGGTGCATGGCCCGCGGCGCCAGGAGCTCGCGACCGTCCGCATCGACGACACCCTTCCGCGCGGCGACGTGATCTTGCGCGATGTGGCGGGGGCCTCGCCCTCGGAGATAATTACGCTAGTGAAGGCGGCAAACGGAACGCCGCGCGATCCAGGCCTCGTCTAGCCTCCGGAGTACGTCGGTGACTCACAGCAGCAAGCCACCATCGCTCGCGACTCTCCTCGTGCACGGCGGCCGCGACGCACTCGTGCCCGACGAAGCAGTCGCCTCGCCGCTATACCAAAGTGTGAATTTCCAGCATCCCGTGGGCACCGCGGACGGGATGCGCTATCCGCGCTACGGCACCAACCCGAACGCGGAGCTGGTGCAACGCCGACTCGCCCTTCTCGAAGGCGCGGAGGCGGGACTCGTGCTTGCCAGCGGCCAGGGCGCCACGGCGTGCGCGCTGCTCGCACTGCTGCGCGCCGGCGATCATCTGCTGGCGAGCAGCTGGATCTACGGCGGCACCCAGCAGCTCGTGACGAAGGAGCTCCCGGCCATGGGGATCGCGACCACGCTCGTCGACCCCACGGAGTCGCGCGGCTGGCGGAAGCGGCTGCGCAAGACCACGCGCGCCATCTTCGTCGAGACGCCGGTGAATCCGACCTGTCGCGTGCTCGATCTCAAGCCCGTCACGGCCCTCGCGAAGGAGCTCGGCCTCGCGCTCGTCGTCGACTCGACCTTCGCGACGCCCGTCGCCTTCCGCCCGATCGAGCACGGCGCCGACGTCGTCATCCATTCGGCGACCAAGTTTCTGAATGGACACCACGATGTGCTCGCAGGCGCAGTGCTCGGCACCGCAGCGTACATCGAGGAAGTGCGACAGAAGATGATCGTGTGGGGCCAGGCCCCAGATCCGTTCGCGTGCTGGCTCCTCGAGCGCGGACTCAAGACGCTCGACGTGCGCGTGAAGCGCGCGACCGAGAACACGATGCGCGTCGCGCTCTGGTGCGCCACGCGCCCCGAGCTCAGCGCGGTGCTCTACCCCGGGCTCCCCGATCATCCGGATCACGAGCTCGCGCTCGCCACGCTGAACGGCATGGGCGCGATGATGGCGATCGTCCACCGCGACGGCGGCGACGCGATGACGAAGGTGATCCGGCGCCTCCGGCTCATCTCGCACGCGCCCAGCCTCGGCGGCGTCGACTCGCTCGTGTCGGAGCCGCGCTTCTCGTCGCACGATCATCTCACAGCGCAGGAGCGCGCGGCCCTCGGCGTCCCCGATGGCTTTCTTCGCATCAGCGTGGGCATCGAGGATCCCGACGACATCATCGCCGATCTCGATCAGGCGCTGCGCGGGTAAATTGCACGCGAGTCGGCACGCGGTGCGCACCGGCGTGTATCTTCCCGTAACCGAACCGCACGCCATCTTTCGCGATCCCAGACTGAACGCGATCCGCCGATGATCCGATTCTCGCACGTCGTCAAGGAATATCCACGAACGGGGCTCGCCCTCAACGACGTGACCTTTCGCGTCAACAAGGGCGAATTCGCCTTTCTCACCGGGCCGAGCGGCGCGGGCAAGTCGACGATCCTGCGGCTCGTCATCGTCGAGGAGACGCCGACGGCCGGCGAGGTGCGCGTGAGCGGAAGCCTGACCTCGGGAATGCCGCGCGCCGAGATTCCGCGGCTCCGCCGCAGGTTTGGCGTCGTCTTCCAGGATTTTCGGCTGCTCGAGGATCGTACCGCCGAGGAGAACGTTGCGTTCGCGCTCGAGGTCACGGGTGCGCCGCGCGAGGCAATTCCGGCGCGCGTGAGCCGCCTCCTCACGCAGGTGGGGCTGGCGAGCAAGGGCACGAGCTATCCCAAGGAGCTCTCGGGCGGCGAGCAGCAGCGCGTCGCCATCGCGCGCGCGCTCGTGAACGATCCGGTGCTGCTCGTGGCCGACGAGCCCACCGGCAACCTCGATGATCGCGCCACGCGCGGCGTATTCCAGCTGCTCCGCGATATCAACGCGGCGGGAACGGCAGTGCTCATGGCGACGCACAACCTCGAGCTCGTGAAGCGGAATTCGTATCGCGTGATCGAGGTCAATCGCGGACAGCTGGTGTTCGACTCCGCGGAAGGCGACGGCGCCGGCGTCGTCACCACCACGACGCCCATCTGATGCGACTCACCTTCCGCGAAGTCATGCTCGGCGTGCGCCGCTCGCCGCTGCTCAGCACCCTGAGCGTCGTCACCATCGCCTTCAGCCTGTTCGCCTTCGGCCTCTTCGGGCTCCTCGCACTCAACGTCGATCAAGCCCTGCGCGGGGTGGAAGAGCACGTCGAAATCGTCGCCTTCCTCGCTGACGGAACGCTCCCGGAATCGATCAGCGCCGCGATGGGCGACATTTCCGCCTTCCCGGAAGTCGCGCGCGTGGAGCAGGTGTCGCCCGAGCAGGCGCTCGCGCGCGCGCGCGCGGAGCTCCCCGAGTTCCAGGACGTCTTCGACGCGAGCTTTCTCCCGCCTTCGATCGAGGTGCGGCTCAAGGAAGGTCATCGCGACCCCGCGACGGTGAAGGACGTCACGCAGCGCATCCAGACCTACCCCTTCGTTGACGACGTGCGCTACGGCGAAGATTGGGTGAAGAAGCTCTACGACATCCGCAACATCGCCGGCGCCGCTGGGATCGCACTCGGGCTGCTCTTCGCCGCTGTCGCCGTGATCATCATCGGGACGACCATCCGCATGACGGTGCTCGCCCGCACACGCGAGATCTCGATCATGCGGCTCGTCGGCGCGACGGACGGCTTCGTGCGCTTCCCGTTCCTCATCGATGGCTTCCTCAAGGGATTGGTGGGTGGGCTGCTCGCGCTCTTCCTCACGTGGGGCGCGAACTGGCTGATCAGCACTAATCTCATCCAGACCAGCTTCTTCGACCCCGGCGTCGCAACGCTCGGGGTGCTCGGTGGCGGCATCATCGGGCTGCTCGGCAGCGCGCTCTCCGTCGGGAGGCATCTACGCCGCGTCTGAGCGCGCGCGTCGTCCTCGTGCTCGCGTTGCTGCTCTCCGCCACTCCAGTCGCCAGGGCGCAGCAGAATGCGGATCAGAAGGGCGCCGAGCAACGGATCAAGGACGAGAAGGCTCGGCTCGAGGCGCTCAAGAATGAGCGCGAAGAGCTGCAGCGCCGGCGCACGAGCCTGCAGAATACCGTGCACGATCTCTCCGAGGAGGTCGAGACGCTCGACCGCGAGGCGGACGTCACCGCGCGCGTGATGCATTCGCTCGACGAGCAGCTGGACGCAATCTCCAGCGAGGTCGGCACCACCACCTCCGATCTCGTACGCGCGCAGGACGAGATCACGGTCAAGCAGGCGACGCTGCGCCGCCGCCTCGTCGACATCGACAAGCGCGGCCCGCTCTTCTCGTTCGAGGTACTGCTCTCGGCGCGCAGCTTCGGGGAGCTGCTCGCGCGCTACAAGTATTTGCACCTGCTCGCCGTGCGCGATCAGACGCTCGTGCATCGCGTGGAAGATCTGCGCAACCAGATCAACCATCAGCGCGCGAACCTCGTGCGCTTTCAGGAGAGCATCAAGCTCAATCTCGATGAAAAGGCGGAAGAGGAAGATCGTCTCAAGACGCTGCGCCTCGAGCAGTCGCGTAGTCTCGCCCAGGCGAAGCGTCGTGCGCAGGACACCGACGCGCGACTCAAGGCGATCTCGCGCGATGAATCCCGCCTGAGCAACGTCATCGCCAATCTCGAATCTGCGCGCCTTCGCGCGGAGCGGACTTCGCCCTCCGCGTCGCGCGCGCCGAGCACGATCAGCAAAGGCACCGGCTCGATGGACTGGCCCGTGCGTGGACAGATTCTGTACAGCTTCGGGCGCGTGGTGAATCCGAACAACACGACCGTCCGCTGGAATGGCATCGGCATCAAGGCCGCGACGGGGACCGAAGTGCACGCGGTCGCCGCGGGAAAGGTCCTCGTGGCCGACCAGTTCGGCACGTACGGTCTGACCGTGATCGTGCAGCATCCCGGCGGCGACTACTCGGTGTACGGCTCGCTCAGCAAAATCACGACGCAGAAGGGCGCGGTCGTCACCAAGGGCCAGGTGATCGGCTTCGTCGGCACGGCAGATCCCGATCTCCCAGCGCATCTGCATTTCGAGCTGCGGCCGCAGGGGCACGCGGTCGACCCCATGGACTTCCTGCGCCCAACGCCATGATCGAGCAGCTTCTCGGCGCCCACGTCTCCGCCGCGGGCGGAGTTCCCGCCGCGCCCCCGCGCGCACGCGCCATCCGCGCGACGGCGATGCAGATCTTCACCAAGCAGGCGAATCGCTGGGCGGAGCGCGAGTGCGAGGACAGCGAGCGCGACGAGTTTCGCGCGGCGCTTGCGCTCACGGGCGTCGAGGCCACGATCGCGCACGACTCGTATCTCATCAATCTCGCGAGCCCCGACGAGTCGCTGCGTCGCAAGTCGATCGAGTCGTTCGTGTGCGAGCTCAGACGGTGCGCAGCGCTCGGGCTCACGTATCTCGTGTCGCATCCCGGGAACTACATGGACGATCGCGCGAGCGGGATCGCGCGCAACGCCGACGCAATCGCGGAGTCGCTTGCGCGCGCGCCGGGAGACACGGTGCTCTGCCTCGAGACGACGGCCGGCTCCGGCACTTCGCTCGGCGCGACGTTCGAGGAGCTCGCGGACATCATCGAGCGCGTCCCCGAACCGCTGCGCTCGCGCATCGGCGTCTGCGTCGACACGTGCCACATCTACTCGGCCGGCTACGATCTCGTGAACGCGTACGACGACGTCTGGACGCGGTTCGAAGACACGTTGGGCTGGTCGCGGCTGCGCGTGCTGCACCTCAACGACTCGAAGACGCCGTTCGCGTCGCATCGAGACCGGCATGCGCTCATCGGATTCGGCTCACTCGGCGAGGAGCCATTTCGGCGGGTCATGACCGACCAGCGCATGGTCCGCGTGGCCAAGGTGCTCGAGACGCCCAAGCTCGACAATGACATGCTCACCGACAGTTGCATGTTGCACCTGTTACGGGGGTTTGCGGCGGGCCAATAGCGGTGTAGGCTCAAGTCAGTCGCCATTCTTCCGACGCTAGAGTGAATGGCACTCTCTCGCGAATCAATGCCTGGAACCACTGACGCCCAATCCGCCTCGGTCGATGCGATCGTTGGCTGCGACCGAACGGGACGGATCACCGCCTGGAACGAGACGGCTGCGCGGCTCTTCGGCTATTCGCAAGAGGAGGTGCTCGGCCAGCCCTACCTCGTGCTCGTGCCGCCCCGCCTTCACCCGGAACACGAGGAGGGGCTGCGGGCCCGAGGCGTCCGTCCGCCGCAGGCGCTACTCAAGTCGCGGCGCTGGACCGGCCGACGAAAGGACGGCGGCGAGTTTCAATTCGAGATGTCCGTTCGCTGGTGGCTAGTGAAGAAGGGGACGTGCATCGTCGGCTCGATTGCGCCTGTGTCGGACGAGCGCATCTCGCCGGAGCAGCCTTCCGACCTCGGAGGCGTGCCCTTTGACACCACGATCGCCGAGGCGCTACCGCAGCTCGTGTGGTTGTTGAATGCGCCGGGCAAGTTGCTGTACTGCAATCAGCGCTGGTACGAGTACTTCGGATTGACGAGCGCCGACCTCGAGCTGATCGCTGAGCGGAACATTCTGCATCCGGATGAGCGCCCCGCGTGGATCCAGTCGTGGGTGCACTCACTCGCGACCGGCGAGCCCTTCGAGCGCGAGTGTCGTCTGCGTCGTGCGGACGGCGAATGGCGCTGGTTCCTGAACCGCTCCATTCCCCTGCCCGATGCTGGCGGCAAGGTGCAGCAGTGGTTGGGCACGTCCACCGACATTCACGATCAGAAGCTGGCGCAAGAGCTCATCGCGACTCAGCGAGATGAGCTCGAGACTGTCGTCGCGCAGCGCACGTGGGAACTTCGTGAATCGGTGGGGGCGCTCGAAGTCGAGGCCATCGCGCATGCACGCGCGATACTGGCGGCGGAGGCGAGCGAGCGAAGACTGCAGTCGGCACTCGATGGCGCTCGCGATTTTGTGTGGGAATACGACTGCGTCACGGGCGAGGTGTATCGAAGCCCGGGGTGGAGCACGATGCTCGGCTACGATGAGGCGCCGTTCGATTCGTCGATCGAGCACTGGATGGCGATCGCGCATCCCGAGGATCAGAAAGTGGCGTATGCGCGCTTTCGCGATTTCATCGAAGGCAGGACGGAGTTCTACGAGGCCGAGTATCGTCTTCGCGACGCGTCGGGCGAGTGGCGGTGGATCGCATCGAAGGGAAAGATCGTCGCACGTGCCGCTGAAGGGACGCCGCTCAAGGCGGCCGGTACCGCCACCGACATCACCGAGCGCAAGACCGCGCAGGAGGCCCTGAGGATAGCAAAAGAGGAGGCGGAACGAGCGAATCGCTCGAAAAACGACTTCCTCGAAAAAATGAGCCACGAACTGCGGACGCCGCTCAACTCGGTGATCGGATTCGCAAACGTGCTTCGGGCAAATCGCTCAGGGCATTTGACGAGATCCGAGCTCACGTACCTCGATCGCATTCAGGCCAACGGCGTGCAGCTCCTTCGCCTCATCGATGACGTGCTCGATCTCGCGAAGGTGGAAGCCGGGAAGTTGGACGTAACTCTCTCCACCGTCCGACTCGACGAGATGATCCGCGATCTCATCGCACAGTGCGAGGGGCAGGCGCGCCCGGGAGTACAGATGATCGCCGAGCTTCCGGGCGGAAGCATTTTCGTGCGTGCCGACGAGCTCCGGCTGCGGCAGGTGTTGCTGAATCAGCTCTCGAATGCGATCAAGTTCACCGAGAAGGGCTCGATCACCGCCTCGGTCATCTGCAATTCCGCGCAGGAGCCCCTTCGTATTGAAATTCGCGACACCGGCATTGGCATTCCGCCGGAGCGCGCCGCAACGATCTTCAAGTCGTTCGAGCAGGTGGATTCGGGAACCGCGCGCATCTACGGCGGTTCCGGACTCGGCCTCGCGATATCGCGTTCGCTCTGCGAGCAGATGGGCTTCACGCTCACGATGGAGAGCGAAGTGGGCGTTGGCTCGACCTTCATCATCGGTCTCGGCTCGCCAGCCCTCTCACGACTGTCGGTGTAGTCAGGGCATTCGTTCAAGTTCTCGGGGAGCCTGCCGACACTATGGACGACAGCCTCACCACCGTCCCGGCGCCCAGGCGCTTAGAAAATGCCAACCGTCCGCATAAGCGCGCTCGAATCTGTCGTCGCGCAACGCACGCAGCAGCTGCTGGAGGCACTCGCGGCGCTCGAGCTGTCGAGTGCCGCTCATGCAGCGGCGGAGAAGGAGGCGAAGGCCAGCGAGTACCGCCTGCAGACCGCGCTCGATGGCGGCCGTGACTTCGTGTGGGACTACGACTGCCGCACCGGTGTCGTCTTCCGCAGCTCCGGCTGGATGACGATGCTCGGCTACCCGGAGGGTGCGTTCGACTCATCTCCCGCACATTGGCAGGAGATCGCCCACCCCGGCGATCAGGATAAGGCTTACGAGCTCTTCAAGTTGTTCATCGAGGGGAACATCGAGTTCCACGAGGCCGAGTACCGGCTGCGCGATGCGGCGGGCGAGTGGCGGTGGGTCGCGTCGAAGGGTCGAGTGGTCGAACGCGACGCTCGTGGAAAACCGATGAGAGCGGCGGGGACGTCAACTGACATCACGGATCGCAAGGCGGCTCAGGAGGCACTGCGCGCCTCCAAGGAAGAGGCCGATCGGGCCAACCGCGCGAAAAGTGAATTCCTTGCGAACATGAGCCACGAGCTCCGCACTCCGCTCAATTCAGTCATCGGCTTCGCCAACGTCCTGCGGAAAAATCGAGACGGCCGCCTCAACGAGAGCGATCTCGACTTTCTCGACCGCATCACGGCAAACGGCGTTCAGCTCCTTCGCATGATCAACGACGTGCTCGACATCGCGAAGGTCGAATCGGGGCGCATGGAGCTCACGTTTACCATCGTGCAGCTCGATCAGATGATCAGCGAATGCGTGGCGCAGTGTGAGGGTCAGCTCCGCAAGGGCGTCCGCATGCTCATGCATTTCCCAGTCGGACCAATTTCCGTGAGGGCCGACGGTGACCGCTTGCGCCAAGTGATCCTGAACCTGCTCTCCAACGCGATGAAGTTTACGGAGCATGGCGACATTGTCGTGACGCTGTGGTGCGATGCTGCAGGCGCCCCCATTCGAATCGACGTCCGGGATACCGGCATCGGCATCCCGCCCCACCGCGCGGCTGCGGTCTTCAACTCCTTCGAACAGGCGGAAACGGGAACGGCGCGTCAGTACGGTGGCACGGGGCTGGGACTCGCCATCTCGCGCTCGCTGTGCGAGCAGATGGGATTCACTCTGACGATGGAGAGCGAGCTCGGCTCGGGCTCGACCTTCATCATCGGGCTCACTCCACCGATTCCGGTGGCAGCCTAGGCAATCGCGATGACTCTCGGCGCCGCATAGCGCCAGATGAGCGCTGCGATCGCAATCCCGATGAACGCGCCCGCGACGACGTCGCTCAGATAGTGCGCGTGCGCGAGGAGCCGGCTCACCGCACATCCGATCGCGGCCGCGTACCACACGTATCGTGCGCGCGGAAAGAGGTGTGAGAGGATCGCCGCTGCGCCGAACGCAACCACCGCGTGGCTGCTCGGGAAGCCGAAGCCGCGCGAGCTGAAGGGATGATCACCGTACGCGCGGAACGCGTACGCACTGCCCACGTCGGGCGGGCGCATGCGGCGCACGAGAATCTTGAGCAGCTCGCCCACGATGCCCGCCGCAGTCGGCGCCGCCGCGAGCAGCATCGCGCGCCGCCACCATTCCCTGCTCTCCCGATCGTTGAGCGCCAGCGCGATCGCCGCGAGCAGCCAGAATGGGAGGTAGCCGAAGTTGCGCAGCATCCGACCCCAATCCGTCTCGTACACGCGTCCATAATGCACGTGCTCAGCCACCCAACCGTCGGCGAGCATCGAGAGCGCAATCAGCACGATCGCGATCAGCACGTCGCGAACGACAGTGCCGCGCGCGGGAGAATCAGACGTTGTCGACACGCGACTCCGCGACGAGGAGAACCCCGGTGAGATTGATGCGAGCGCGCTGGTCGCGCCCTCCGCGGGATAACCTACGCCCGCTGCTGACATCGTAGAAGCCCCGTCACTACCTTTAGATGATGAGTTATGATCGGGAAGACGCACTCGACTATCATGCACGTGGACGGCCCGGCAAAATCGCCGTCATCCCCACCAAGCCGCTCGACAACCAGCGCGATCTCTCGCTGGCGTACTCGCCCGGCGTCGCCGAGCCGTGTCTCGAGATTCAGAACAATCCGGAAGACGCGTACAAGTACACCGCGAAGGGAAATCTCGTTGCCGTCGTGACCAACGGCACCGCGGTACTCGGCCTCGGCAACATCGGAGCGCTCGCGTCCAAGCCGGTGATGGAGGGAAAAGCCAACCTCTTCAAGCAATTCGCGGATCTGGACGTCTTCGACATCGAAGTCGGCTCGACGGTCCCCGATGACCTGATCAACTTCTGCAAGCTGCTCGAGCCGACGGTGGGCGGGATCAATCTCGAGGACATCCGTGCCCCGGACTGCTTCTACATCGAGCAGACGCTGCGCGAGTCGCTCAAGATCCCCGTCTTTCACGACGATCAGCACGGCACCGCGATCATCTCCGGTGCCGCGCTCTTGAATGCGCTCGAGCTGGTGACGAAGCAGATCGGCGAGGTGCGCGTCGTCTTCTCCGGCGCCGGCGCTGCCGCGCTGTCGACGGCCGAGCATTATGTGCGGCTGGGCGTGCTGCGCGAGCACATCACGATGTGCGATCTGCACGGCGTGGTATACGCGGGGCGTGAGGTTGCGATGGACCCGTACAAGGCTCGCTTTGCACGCGAGACGTCCATGCGCACGGTCACCGAGGCGCTCGTGGGCGCGGACGTGTTCGTCGGACTCTCGGCTGGCGGTGCGATCACGGGCGCCATGATCGCGGGGATGGCGGAGCGCCCGATCGTCTTTGCGCTCGCGAACCCCGTTCCGGAGATCCTGCCGGACGAAGTGCGCGCCGTGCGCAGCGACGCGATCATCGCGACCGGGCGCTCGGACTATCCGAACCAGGTCAACAACGTGCTCGGCTTCCCGTTCATCTTCCGAGGCGCGCTCGATGTGCGCGCGACGCAGATCAACGAGGAGATGAAGATGGCCGCGACGCGCGCGCTCGCTTCCCTCGCCAAGCAAGGGGTCCCGGACAGCGTCGCGCGCCTCTACGGATTGTCGTCGGTGACGTTCGGGAAGGAATACATCATCCCGTACGCCTTCGACCCGCGGGTGCTACTCTGGGTCGCGCCGGCGGTCGCCTGGGCGGCGGTGGCGAGCGGCGTGGCGCGGCACTTCATCGATCTCGACGATTATCGCGTGTCGCTCGAGACCAGGCTCGGACGCGCGCGCGGGATCATGCGCGGGATCATGAGCCGGGCCATGCAGAGCCCGAAGCGCGTGGTTTTTCCGGAGGGTGAAGAGCCGAAGATCATCGAGGCCGCGCGCATTCTCCTCGATGAGGGAATCGCGCACCCGATTCTGCTCGGCAACCGCGCCGTGATCGAGCAGGTGGCGGCGGGCGCGCGCATCTCGATCGAGGACGTGGAGATCGAGGATCCCTACACGACGGCGCGCCGCGATCAGTACGCGGAATTTCTCTTTACGCGACGGCAGCGGAAGGGGATGAGCCTTGCGGAAGCGCACCAGCGGCTGGCGAATGGAAATTACTTCGGCAGCGTGATGGTCGCCCTTGGCCACGCGGACGCGCTGGTGTCCGGTGTGAACTTGCACTATCCGGAGACGATCCGGCCGGCGCTGCAGGTCATCGGCGCGCAGCCCGAAGTCGGTATCGTGAGCGGGCTCTACATGCTCGTGTTCGAGCGCCACGTGGTGTTCTGCGGCGATACGACGGTGAACATCGACCCGACGGCGGAGCAGCTGGCGCAGATTGCGGAGGGGGCGACGCGGCTGGTGCGGACGTTCGGGATCGAGCCGCACGTCGCGCTTCTGTCCTTCTCGAACTTCGGCTCGGTGCCGCACGCGGAGACGAAAAAGGTGGCGCGGGCCGTGGAACTGTTGCGGGCCCGCAATCCATCGCTCATGGTAGACGGCGAGATGCAGGCCGACACAGCGGTGGACGAGCGCAAGCTGAAGACGATGTATCCGTTCAGCACCCTGACGGAACGCGCAAACGTGCTCATCTTTCCCAACCTGAGCGCCGGCAACATCGCGTATAAGTTGCTGAATCATCTGGGCGGCGCGACCGCGATTGGGCCGATACTGGTCGGCATGCGTTTGCCGGTGCACGTGCTCGAAGAAGGCGCAGAGGTGCAGGACATCGTGAACATGGCGGCCGTGGCCGTCATCGATGCGCAGCAGCACGAGGCCGCCGCGCGTTGAGCCAAACGCACGTATCGACTACACACCGAATTCACGGATCTTCGACCACTATGACTACTGAAGCGCCGCCAACCCCTACATCCACCGGTCGCTCGGAAAATCGAAGTCTCTCGCAGCAGGGGCTTCGTCCGAGCGGATGCGTGCACTGGAACCTCGTCGCACCGGAGCTGATCCAGCAGGCCGTGCGGCGGGACGAGGGCATGCTCGCGGACATGGGACCGTTCGTGGCGATCACCTCGCCGCACACCGGCCGATCGCCGAACGACAAGTTCGTCGTGAACGAACCGGATGTCGCGAAGGATGTGTGGTGGGGAAAGGTGAACCAGCCGATCTCGCCCGAGCACTTCGACGCGCTGCTCGCGGACGTGCGAAAGCACCTCGATGCGAGCAGCGATTTGTTCGTGCAGGATCTGTGGACCGGCGCCGATGCGGCGCATCGGCTCTCCGTACGCTTCGTGAGCCCGAACGCGTGGCACATGGCGTTCGTCCGCAACATGTTCCTGCGGCCGACATCGGGCGATCTCGCAAGCTTCGCGGCCAACTTCACGGTGCTGCACGCGCCGGAGATGCAGGCGGATCCGGCGCGGCACGGCACGCGCACCGGCACCTTCATCGTGCTGAGCTTCGCCAAGCGCATGATTCTCATCGGCGGCACGCGCTACGCCGGTGAACTGAAGAAGTCGATCTTCACCGTCATGAACTACCTGATGCCGAAGGAGAACGTGTTGTCGATGCACTGCTCCGCGAACGTCGGCGAGCAGGGCGACACCGCGCTCTTCTTCGGGCTCTCGGGCACGGGCAAGACCACGCTCTCCGCCGACCCGCATCGCTTTCTCGTGGGCGACGACGAGCACGGATGGAGCGAGGACGGGGTGTTCAACTTCGAGGGCGGCTGCTACGCGAAGGCGATCAACCTGTCGGCCGACGGCGAGCCCGAGATCTATCGCACGACGCAGATGTTCGGCACGGTTCTCGAGAACACGGTGCTCAATCCGGCGACGCGCCAGGTCGATTTCGCCGACGCGTCGATCACGGAGAACACGCGCGTCAGCTACCCGATGCACTACATCAAGCAGCACGTCGCGGGCGGCCGTGCGGGACATCCGAAGAACGTCGTATTTCTCACCGCCGATGCCTTCGGCGTGCTCCCACCCATCGCCAAGCTCTCACGCGAGCAGGCGATGTACTACTTCCTTTCCGGCTACACGGCGAAGGTCGCGGGCACAGAGCGCGGCGTGAAGGAGCCACAGGCGACGTTCAGCGCGTGTTTCGGCGCGGTGTTCCTCGTCTGGCATCCTTCGCGCTACGCCGAGATGCTCGGAAAGCTCCTCGAGCGTCACGATGCGAAGGTGTGGCTGGTCAACACCGGCTGGACCGGCGGCGCGTACGGCGTGGGCGAGCGCATGAAGCTCGGTCACACGCGCGCGATGATCCGCGCGGCGCTCTCGGGCGAGCTCGCGCACGTGGCGACGACCGTCGATCCCGTGTTCGGCCTCGCAGTGCCGAACACCATTCGCGATGTGCCGACGGGACTGCTGTCGCCGCGCACGACGTGGGCGGACCCTGCGGCGTACGACGCACAGGCGCGCACGCTCGCGCAGATGTTCGCGAAGAACTTCGAGCAGTTCGCCGACGGCGTCGATCCGTCTGTGAGGAGTGCGGGACCGCGCGGATGAGACGACGCCGCACGTGACGATTGTTCGCGATCCGCTCTGGAACAACATTCCGCTCGACGCGGATGCGATGCGGCTCGTCGATACCGCCGTGTTCCAGCGGCTGCGCTACGTGCGGCAGCTCGGGCTCGCGTTTCTCGTCTACCCCGGCGCCACCCACTCGCGCTTCGAGCATGCGCTCGGTACGTACCATCTGACCGGACGCACGCTCGCGCTGCTGCGTGAGCGCGGCGAGCTCGCGCTGCTTCCGGCCGACGAGTGCGCCGTGGTGCGCGCCGCGGCGCTGCTCCACGATGTCGGACACTATCCATTCTCGCACGCGCTCGAGGAGATCGGCGCGCTGCACCACGAGGCCGTGGCGCGCCCGCTCATCATCGGCGGCGAGATCGGGTCGGTGCTCGCGGGCACCATCGGCGCGAACGCGGCGATGCGCGCGCACGCGATCATTACGGGCGAAAGCGCGAGCCCGCTGCAGGGGCTGATCTCGGGCTCGCTCGATCTCGACAAGATCGAGTATCTCAAGCGCGACGCGCTCATGTGCGGCGTGCCGTACGGCGAGATCGACGTCGACCGCCTGCTCCACTCGTTGACGATCGTCGAGGATCCGAAGAGCGGCGCGCCCGCGATCGGACTCGTCGAGAAGGGGCTCGCCGCGCTCGAGTCGCTGCTCTTCGCGAAGTATCAGATGTATCGCAACGTCTACTGGCACCACGCGGTGCGCAGCGCGACCGCGATGTACAAGCGCCTCGTCGACGACGCGATGCGAAGCGGCGCGATCGTAGAGCGCGAGCTCGCGGGCTTCACCGACGAGGGGCTGCTCCACGCCCTCGAGGAGCGCTCCCCGTCCGCGCTGCTCGACGCACTGCGTAATCGCCGCCTGCACAAGCGCGCCTTTGAATGCTCGGCGGCCGAGCTCGAGTCGGGCCAGGGCGACTGGATCGCGGGCGATCGCACGCGCGTGATCGAGACCGAGGATGCGCTCGCGCGCGAGCTCGGCGTCGCGCCGGGCGCGGTGCTGCTGGACTATCCGGAGAAGCCGCGAATGCTCGGGCTCGATCTCCCGGTGCGGATGCGGGGCGGCGAGGTGCGGCGATTGGGCGCGAGTGGGTGGCCGGCGGCGATCAACTTGCCGCTGTTGTCGCAGGAGCTCTACGAGTCGACGCGGGTGATGCGGGTGTTTGCGACGGAGGGGACGCGGGTGCCGCGGGAAGTGGTGGTGGAGCTGTTGGCGTCGTAGTGCAAGAGCAAATGACGCTTAATCATTTGGTTGTAGGATCGACCCCAGAAGAGCGACGGAACTTGGACGCTAGCGTGAGCCCACATGCACCGCACTGAAATCCAGAAGTCAGACATCCAACGAGAATTCTCAAGACGCCGCCGAAACCAGCTGGTGCTCGCCGGTGCCTTATCCCCGGTCGTCATTGCCCTGGTCTTGTACAAAAAGCAGATGGCGGGCACGATCTTCGGCTTGTCTGGACAGGTAGCTCTGCCTCCCATCCTCGTGCTCATTGTCGGTGCGCTGATTTACTCACATCTCAACTGGCGTTGTCCGGCCTGTTCCAAGTATCTGGGTCGTGGGATAAATCCGAGATATTGCCCGCACTGTAGCGTCGGACTTCGCGCGTAACAGACTCGACTCCGATCGCAGCACCAAGTCACGCTCGTCCTCACGAAACAGTGAGGAGTGAATGGACAGTCGCTGCATAAAAGAGCCGCCCATATGGACGGCTCTTTTTTTTCACCAGGCATCCTCTGCCACGCACGCGTAAGGAAAATCATACGCCTGTCCGCATCTAGCGAACTCCGCCGACTTATCTGGTAGCGGACGACTTCGGTCATTCATCCGCTGAGTCACGATGCACGCCTGTGTGCGCCCATCATCCTCTCGGAGTGATCATGAAACGAGTTGCGATCGTCGCGCTGGTTGCGATCCTCGCCGCGTGTGGCAGCGACAACAACGGTCCGACCGACAAATTTTCCGGCACGTGGACCGGAAAATACATCGTGTCATCCACTGACACCGCAAACTTTGTCCTGGTCGCGGGCCAGAACGGAACCGCGGTGACCGGCACCGGCCAGATCTCCGCCGGCACTGAGTCCGTACCCTTGACGTTCAGTGGAACGTCGACTCCGCCGGCAGTGAATTTGACGGTCATCGTTGGCTCGAACATGCTGACGTACGCTGGCTCGTACGTGAGCAGCGATAGCATCTCCGGGATCATCTCGGAAGGGAGCCAGTCTGGGGTTCTCGATCTCGCGAAGCACTGAGTGACGCACGCGACCATCGCGCCGTCATCGATGGTCGCGAGCGGCTCGCGCTCACGTCGTCATTCTGCGCTCGCTTGCGATCAAGAGAATAGCCGTCCACATCGACGCCTCTTGCGTCCCAACATCCTCAGGGAGTGCACTCATGAAACGCGTTGCAGTTCTTGCGTTGGTTGCGATCCTCACCGCGTGCGGAAGTGACAGCAACGGACCCAACGAAAAATTCTCTGGCACGTGGACCGGAAGGGCCATCGCCGTCTCCGACACCCTCTCTTTTGTCTTCGACGCGGCCCAGAACGGCAGTGTCGTGACTGGCACCGGCAACATTTCTGATCACAGTTCCAGCGAAGTCGATTCGTTCACCGGTACATCGACGCCGCCGTCGGTGGCGTTGACCATCTACGCCGGATCCGACACAGCAACGTACGCGGGCTCGTACGTGAGCAGCGACAGCATCTCCGGCATCATCACGGTGGGGACGACGTCCGTCCCACTCGATCTCGCGAAACACTAACGCGGAACGCGACACGCAACCCGCGCAAAGAGCCGCCCACATGGACGGCTCTTTTTTTTTCGCCACGCATCAACAGTGCCCTCGAACGCAAAGATAGCCACACGCCTGTCCGCATCTGGCGCACTCCGCCGACCTATAAGGTAGCGGACGACCTCGGTCACTCATCCGCTGAGTCGTGACGCACGCGAGGCGTGCGTCCATCATCCTCTCGGAGTCAATACATGAAACGAGTTGCAATTATTGCGTTGGTTGCCATCCTCGCCGCGTGCGGCAGCGATAGCAGCGGCCCGACCGACAAGTTCTCCGGCACGTGGGTTGGAAGAGCGATCTCGAACAACGACACGCTCAATTTCAATCTCATTGCTGGCCAGAACGGAAGCGCCGTGACCGGAAACGGAACCATTTCCGAGGGCGTCGAGTCCGCACCGCTTACGTTCAGCGGAACGTCAGCTCCGCCGACGGTGAGCCTGGTGATGGTGTACGAAACGGACACGCTGATCTACACGGGCTCGTACGCGAACAGCGATAGCATCTCCGGGGTCGTCTCGTCGGGCGGCGGCGCGATCGCGCTGTCTTTCAAGAAGCAATAAGACGTAATCGCCGGGTGTTGGACGAAAGAGCCGCCCGAATGGACGGCTCTTTCCTTTTCACAGCCTTCCTTACGGGGCCACAGACGTCAGGCGCGCGTAAAGAAATCTAAATGCCTGTCCGCATCTAGCGTACTCTGCCGACCTATAAGGTAGCGGACGACTTCGGACATTCATCCGCTGAGTCGTGATGCACGCTCCGCGTGCACCCATCATCCCTCGGAGTCAATACATGAAACGAATTGCATTTATTGCGTTGGCTGCCTTCCTCGCCGCGTGCGGAAGTGACAACGGTCCAACCGACAGATTCTCAGGCACGTGGGTTGGAAGAGCAATCGCAAACAACGACACGCTCAACTTCAATCTCGTCGCCGGCCAAAACGGAAGCGCCGTGACCGGGAACGGAACCATTTCCGAGGGTGTCGAGTCCGCACCTCTTGCCTTCACCGGAACGTCGGCGCCACCGTCGGTGAATCTGATGATGACGTTCGCATCAGAGACGCTGTCGTTCACGGGCTCGTACGTGAGCAGCGATAGCGTCTCCGGGATCGTTTCGGAGGGAAGCTCCTCTGCCCCCATGTCACTCAAGAAGCAGTAGGACGCTAGCACCACGTGCTTTACAAATGAGCCGTTCATCCGCTGAATTGTGACGCACGCTTGGTGTGCGCCCATCATCCACTCGGAGTAAGCAAATGAAACGAATTGCAGTTCTTGCCCTGGTTGCGATCCTCGCCGCGTGCGGTAGCGACAGCAGCGGGCCAACCGACAAGTTCTCGGGCACGTGGTCTGGAAAGACGCTCAACGGAACCGACACTCTCGGTGTCCTGATCATCGCTGCCCAGAACGGAAGTACGGTGACCGGCACGGGCAGCCTCTCTGAGGGGAGTTCCAGCGAAAGCGCGACAATCACCGGGACTTCCACACCGCCGTCGGTGGCGTTGACGCTGACCATCGGATCGAACACGGCAACGTACGCAGGCTCGTACGTGAGCAGCGACAGCATCTCAGGGATCATTTCGGCGGGGACGACGTCACTCCCACTCGATCTCGCGAAACACTAGCGCACGTTCGCGATTATCGCGCTGTCAGCGGTGATCGCGAACCGCTCGAGCTCATGTCGTCATCCCGCACTCGCTTGCGATTAAGAGAATAGCGGTTCGCATCGCCGCAATTGCGCCCCATTCTCTCGGAGTGAGCTCATGAAGCGAATTGCAGTTCTGGCGTTCGTCGCGATCCTCGCTGCCTGCGGAAGCGACAGTGGCAATACCGCTCCAAAGAACGTGCTCACGGGGAATTGGTCCGGCAGATACATCAACGGAACCGACACCGCTGTCTTCGTGTTGGTTGCGGCGCAAAACGGGAGCGCCCTGAACGGCGTAGGCTACGAGACTATTGGAAATAGCTCGGGTCAATTCGAGTTCACTGGTGCGTCGACTCCCCCGAATGTGACCATGGTTCTCGACTATAACTACTCGTTTTTGCTCTACACCGGCACTCTCGTGACCAACGACAGCATTTCCGGAACCGCGACGGACGGCGCTAATAGCTTTCCGCTCGACATCGCTAGGCACTAAGGCAAACTGCGACAGGAAGGAACGAGAAGAGCCGCCCACCTGGACGGCTCTTTTCTTGTATGCCGATCGTTCACTCCGCCTTTCGCCTCCGCGCAAACGCCCCCGGCATTGTCGGTCCCGCAGGCGGCAGCGGCGGCAGAATCTCCTTCAATCCGCCGAGCTTCGCGAGCGCTTGGCCGTCGCGATCGCAGTGCCACGCGCCATCCCGAAACCAAAGCGGATGATTGGGATGCCGCGGACACGGCGGCCACGACGTATCGACGAACGTGTCCATCAAGGCCTGCTGCGTGTCGCCGACGACTCTCTCTGTCAACGATGCAATGTCCGCATCGGACATTAACTCGTACCACTCGCGCACGTCCGCAACAGTCTCCGGCATGTCACGAAATCTCGCCGCACCGGTGCAGGACACGTCGCGCGAGAGCAGCTCGAGCATCGTCGCGATTTCCTCGTCGCTAGCCGCCATCGCGCTCACCTCGTCGCCTCGCTCCCCACGTCCCTCCCCCGCGCCTCCGCCAACTTCCGAGCAATCCCCCTGTAAAACGCCGCGTCCGTCGGCTTCTCCTGCTGCTCCAGCGACAACGCCGCCAGCTCCAGCGCATACAACAGATTCCCCAAGTACAGCTCGGCGAGCGAGCCCACCGTCTCGTCACTCACCCTAAATAACCGCCGCCACTCCTGATTTCTCCGCCGCCACATCCGCATCCGTCGCGATGATGCGCACCACGATCGCGGTGATGTTGTCGAGTCCTCCGCGCCCGTTCGCCTCCGAGATGAGCGCCTCGACCACGCGCTGCGCCGTCGCGCGCGACGACAACAGGTGGTGCAGCCGCCGATCATCCACCATCCCCGTCAGCCCATCGCTCGCGACGAGGAAGGTGTCGCCGCGCTTCAACTCACCGGTGTACGTGTCCGGCTCCACATCCGAGCCCGCGCCCACGCACCGCGTGATCACGTTGCTGTAGGGATGGTAGCGCGCCTGCTCCGGCGTCAGAAATCCCGCGTCGACCTGCTCCTGCACATACGAGTGATCCTTCGTCAGCTGCGTCAGCTTCCCGTCGCGAAGGAGATAGATGCGCGAATCGCCGACCTGACCGATGAGATATCGGTCCTGGCCGACGATCAAAATCGACGCCGTCGTTCCCATCCCCTGCTTGTCGACCTCGGTGAGCGTGCGCTCGTAGATCTCCTGGTTCGCGCGCTTCAGCGCGTCCGAGACCTTCACCGGCACATCGGCCGTCGTGATGTCGCGTATCACACGCAGCTCGTCGGAGACGATCCGTACGGCCATGTCGCTCGCGATCTCGCCGGCCGCGTGTCCGCCCATTCCATCGGCGACCACGAACAGCCCCGCGGGCGGGTCAGCGAAAAAGCTGTCCTCGTTCCCGGAGCGGACCATCCCCGTGTGCGTTCCCTGACCGACCTCGAGCTGCACTAGTGACCTGTGATCAAAATGAAAACACCGGCCGCCGCCAATATCAGCACTCCACACCAAATCAGCAGCGGAACCCAGCGCGACGACTTCGTTGTCGGAGCCGCAGCCGCCGACTGCGGCGCACGCTGCCCCGGTTGTGACACTACGGGAGTCTTCGCCCCGACGCTCGACTTGCGCGCGTCCGTCTTGAACGCCGCAATCGCGCGCGTCTGACTGGCGTTGCCGGCAAATCCTCCCTCTGGCACACGAAAGATGAACTTGACACCACCAAAGCGCACGTCCGGCGCGCCAATCAGTGGCGCCTCGCCATCGATGCGCCGTCCGCCCACATACGTTCCGTTCGTCGACCCCATCTCCACCACGTACCACCCATCCTCGCGGCGCTGCAGTTTCGCATGCGAGTCGGACACACTCTCGTCGGCGACGATGATGTCGTTGTGCGCCCCACGCCCCACGTGCGCGAGCGGGGACCGCACTTCCATGATCGTCCCCTTCAACACCCCCGTGCTGATGACCTCCAACGTCGCCAACGGCGCGGGCGGCGGCGGCGCACTGTCGGCATGAAACCGAAATTGCTCGTCGCCAATCGTCAGCACATCGCCGCGGCTGAGCAGCGCCGGCGATTGCGCTGGCGCTCCGTTCAGCAACACACCGTTCGTGCTCGTGTCCCGCAGAAGGTAGCCTTCGGGCGACGGTGCGAGGGAGGCGTGCTTGCGAGATACCTCCGTCGAACCCACCACCACATCGCACGACGGATCGCGGCCGAACACCAGTCCCGTCGCAGAAACGACGTACTCGCGCCCATCCGTGAGCGAGATGACGCGACCGCCCGTCGCCGCCGTGGCCTTCCCGGCAGATACGTGCGGAGCGCTCTCAGGTAGACGTACGGGCGTCACGAACTGCGTGTTTCCACCGCGGCGGTCGTCTCCAAAAAAAAGCTCCCTGCCAGCGACTTCAATCTTGTCGCCATGAAGCAAGGGAGCCGGCTCGGCGCCGAGTATCACGCCATTCACCTTGATTGTTCCATCCACGCGCCGCACGACGGTCGAGCCATCGACGCCGACATCCAGCGAGGCGAGAACACCATTATTTCGGTTCACCGCAACTCGAATCTGCGCCTTCTCACTCCCCCCCACCGCGTTGCTGCCGGCGATCAGCGGATACTGCTGACCATCCAACTGTATGTAGGGCATTGAGATAGAGACGCAGGCAAGAGTCGCGAGAAACGGAGCATGCACCAGGACGGCGCCGAAGATCGCTCACGGGCGTTCGCAGCCTCACGAAACTACGCCCAGCCGTAGGTCGCGGCAAGCATGAACGTCGCCTCCCGCATTACGTTCCAGCATGCCTCTCTGGCTTCATTGGATCGTGCTCGGGCTCATCGCGGGCTCGCTCTCCAAATATCTGCTTCCAGGCCGTGATCCCGCCGGCTGCCTCATCACCGTCGCCCTCGGCATCGTCGGCGCACTACTCGGCGGTTGGATCGGCTCTCACCTCGGCTGGGGCGGCGTGAGCGACACGGGCTTCAGCATTCGCTCCATCGCGCTCGCCACGCTCGGTGCCATCCTGCTGCTGCTCTTCGGCCGCCTCGTCGTGCATCTCCGTCGTCGCGCATAGCCCGAACGGACACCGCAAGCGTAGATTTAAGGATGAAGTCTCACATCGTGGTGCGCGGCGCACGGCAGCACAATCTCAAGGGATTCGACCTCGAGATTCCGCGCCGCAGCTACACGGTGATCACCGGCCCCTCCGGCTCGGGCAAGTCGTCGCTCGCCTTCGATACGATCTACGCCGAGGGGCAGCGGCGGTACGTGGAGTCGCTCTCGGCGTACGCGCGGCAGTTCCTCGAGCGGATGGAGAAGCCGAACGTCGACTTCATCGACGGACTCTCCCCCGCCGTGGCCATCGAGCAGTCGAATCCGACCAAGACGTCGCGGTCGACGGTCGGCACCGCCACCGAGATCTACGACTTCCTGCGTCTCCTCTGGGCGCGCATCGGCCACACCTTCTGCCCCGTGTGCGGGCGCGAGATGAAGCGCGACACCGTGGAGTCGGTCACGAGCGAAGTGCTCGCGCTGCCAGCCGGCGCACGCTTCTCGGTCGCGTTCCCGCTGCGGCTCAGCGACATCGTCACACACGATGTGGTCGTCGAGAATCTTCGCGCGCAGGGATTTCTTCGCATCGTGATCGAAGGGACGCTCGTGCATCTCGACGAGCTGCCGCCGGGCACCGATGTCACGAAAGCCGAAGAGCTCCTCGTCGTCGTCGACCGATTGCAGGTGTCGCCGGAGAGCCGCGGGCGGCTCGCCGACGCGGTGGGCACGGCCTTCCGCGACGGCGACGGCGAGGTGGTGGTGCTGCTCGCCTCGCCCATTCCAGCCGCGCTCGCGGGCTCGGGCACGCAGGGCGACGACGCGACGCCGGTGTCGCGTCTCATGTACACGGAGCGCTTCGAGTGCCCGTACGACGGCACGCGCGCGCCGACGCCCACGCCGCAGCTCTTCTCGTTCAACAATCCGCGCGGCGCATGCCCGACATGCAACGGCTTCGGCGCGGTGCTCGAGTACGATGAGGCGCTCGTCATCCCCTACCCCGATCGTTCGCTGCGCGAGGGCGCGATCGATCCGTGGACGAAGCCGCGCTACGATGGCAAGCGGCGCGCGCTGGCCGAGTTTGCGAAGAAGAACAAGATCTCGATGGACGCGCCGTGGAACGAGATCCCCATCGCCGATCGGTATCAGCTGATGTACGCGAAGACGAAGGGCTTTCGCGGCATCATGGTGTTCCTGAAGGAGCTCGAGGCCAAGCGCTACAAGCAGTACATCCGGATCTTCCTGCGTCAGTATCAGACGGCGCAGGACTGTCCGACCTGCCACGGCGCCAAGCTGCAGAGCGACGCGCTGCAGGTGCGCATTGCCGGACGAACGGTCGCGGACGCGAGCGACATGCCGATCGAGCGCCTCGTTCCCTGGCTCGAGACGCTGCCGCTCTCGGACTTCGAGCAGCAGATTGCGGCGAACATTCTCGGCGAAGCGCGGAGCCGCTCGCGCTTTTTGCTCGACGTCGGACTTGGCTATCTCACGCTCAATCGTGCGACGCGCACGCTGTCGGGCGGCGAGGCGCAGCGCATCGGGCTCGCGAACTCGCTCGGCTCGAAGCTCGTGGACACGCTCTACGTGCTCGACGAGCCCTCGATCGGGCTCCATCCGCGCGACGTCGACCGTCTGCTTTCGCTGCTGCACCGGCTGCGCGACGGCGGGAACACGGTGCTCGTGGTCGAGCACGATCTCGAGGCGATTCGGCGAGCGGATTACATGGTGGAGCTCGGCCCCGGCAGCGGCGAGCTTGGCGGACAGGTCGTGTTCGCGGGGCCGCTTTCGCGAGCCGCGGAGAGCCCGCTCACCGGCGCGTATCTGAGTGGCGCGAAGGAGATTGCGCTACCTGAGGAACGTCGCGCGCTCGGGCCGCGGTGGCTCACGCTCACGGGCGCGCGCGAGCACAATCTGCGCGGCGTCGACGTTCGCATTCCTCTCGGCGCGCTCACGATGGTAACCGGCGTCTCGGGATCGGGCAAGAGCACGCTCGTGCACGACGTGCTGCTGCGCGCGCTCGAGACGCGCCTCACCGGCGAGCACACGGCGAAGCGGCACCTCGGCGAGCGCGTCGGCGGCTTTGAAGGAATTACCGGGTGGGAGCCGCTCGCGGATGTCGTGTGCATCGATCAGAGCCCGATCGGCAAGTCGCCGCGCTCGAATCCGGTGACGTACGTGAAGGCATTCGACGAGATTCGCCGCATCTTCGCGGACCAGCCGCTCGCACGGCAAAAGCGGTACGGCGCGGGGCACTTCAGCTTCAACGTGAAGGGCGGCCGCTGCGAAAACTGCGAGGGCGCGGGCTATCTGCAGGTCGAGATGGTCTTCATGGCCGACGTGTTCGTGCCGTGCGACGTGTGTGGCGGCAAGCGCTTCAAGCCCGAAGTACTCGAGGTGAAGGTGCGCGGCAAGAGCGTGTACGACGTGCTCGAGTTGACGATTGATCAGGCGATCAGATTCTTCCCACGCGAAGAGAAGCTCGGCCAGGCGCTTTGGCAGCTGCAGCAGGTGGGGCTTGGCTACCTCAAGCTCGGACAGCCGGCGCCCACGCTGTCCGGCGGCGAGGCGCAGCGCGTGAAGATCGCGCGCGAGCTCTCGAACGCGGGAAAGACCAAAACGCGCAAGCTGTACGTGATGGATGAGCCGACGACGGGACTGCATCTCGAGGACATTCGGAAGCTCGCGCGCGTGTTCGAGCGACTCGTCGACCAGGGGCACACGCTCGTGATCATCGAGCACAATCTCGATGTGATCAAGCTCGCGGACTGGGTGATCGATCTCGGCCCCGAGGCGGGCGATGGCGGCGGCGAGCTCGTGGCGATGGGGCGGCCGGAGGAAGTCGCGATGGTGGAGGGGTCGCACACGGGGCGGTGGCTACGCCCGTTGTTGCACCTCGGTTCGCCCGCGCTTCTGAGCGATCTGCGCCTCGGTTCGCGCCGAGTTGCGGAGGGGAAAATCGAGCGCGATTCGCTCGACCGTGCCGCGCGAATCGGGTAGCCGATCGCGCATGGGTTTCATCCGAACTTCGCGACGACGAAGTCGATGAAGCTTCGAAGCTTCGGCGTCGGTCGCCGATCCTTGAGATAGACGAGGTGCATCGGACGCGATGGGGGATCGTAGTCCGTCAGGATACGCACGAGACGACCCGATGCCACGTCGTCGGCGAGCAGCACCTCCGGCTGCATGATGACGCCGAGCCCCTCGATGGCTGCGGCTCTGAGCGCCTGGCCGTTGTTGACCGTGAAGTTTCCCTTCACCGGCACGCTTTCCAGCAGCGACTCTTTCCGCAAGCGCCAGGCGTTCTTCTTACGCCAATAGGCGAAGCCAAGGCAGTTGTGCCCCGCCAGTTCCTGAGCTTCGCGCGGCGTGCCGGCTTTCGACAGATATGCCGGGGATGCGCACAGCCACATCTCGTATTGTCGCAGCGGCCGCGCAATAAGTCTGGAGTCGGCCAGTGGCCCCATCTGTATCGCCGCCTCGAATCCCTCTTCCACGAGATGCACGACACGATCGACGAGCGTGAGATCCACGTCGACCTGCGGGTGCTGTCGCAGATAGGACACGAGTGCCGGTGCGAGGCGCTGGCTCCCGAACGACACGGGCGCCTGCACCTTTAGCAGCCCTCGCGCAGACGCCCGTAATTCATCGGCGCACGCATCCGCTGCCTCTGCATCCGCGAGCAGCTGTTTGCACCGCTCGTAGTAGATGCGCCCCACCTCGGTCAGCGATTGTTGCCGGGTGGTTCTGTTCAAAAGCTTCGCCCCGACCCGCTCCTCGAGAAAGCGCACGTGCTTTCCGACCATCGTCGCGGACATCCCGAACGTCTCCGCAGCCACACTGAAGCTGCGGCTGTCGACCGCGCAAACGAAGACCGCCATGCTCTTCAGTCGATCCAACATTTCAAACTCGCAGTGCTGAGTGAATCAACCCGATCGGCGTTTACGGGAGAGGAAGACACAATCATCGTTGGAACGTCGCTTCGAGGTACACGCAAGTGATGCACGAGAGACTGCCAGTCACCCGTTCCAGCCGCGAGCCAACCTCAACCTTCGGAGATTCATCATGTACGTGCTCAACATCAGCTACACCAAGTCCCCTGCCGAGGTCGAGCCGGAGGTCAAGGCGCACGGCGAGTGGGTCAGTCGCTACCTGAAGGAAGGCGTCTTTCTCTTCGCGGGACCGAAAACGAGTGGACTGGGCGGCATCATCGCCGTGAAGGGCATCGACAAGAAGCGACTGACCGAGATTCTGGCGGAGGACTCCTACGTTCGGGCCGATGTCGCCGAGTATCAAATTGTCGATTTCAACTGCAAGGTGACGCAACCGGCGCTCGAGTCGTTGAAGGCGGCCTGAGACGCGCGCGCCGAGTTTCGGAGGGGAAAATCGACCGCAATTCGCTTGACCGTGCTGGGCAAATCGGGTAAAATGCTGTGCTGATCCCGAGTAGCTCAGGTGGTAGAGCAGGTGACTGTTAATCACCGGGTCGGGGGTTCGAGTCCCTCCTCGGGAGTAGGGGTCAGTTTTATGTAGACAAGACTAAAGGGTCAGCCTTCGACGGCTGGCCCTTTTTTGTTCGAGTGCTAACTCCGAGGAGTCGTTCATGAATTCTCGCTATCGCAATATGTTGTCGTTCCTTGCGATTTCGGCGATGATCGCCGCGTGTGCGCGCACGCGCACTGGCGATATCTCTACATCCTGCGCAGAGCCACCGGCAATTCCGTTGGTACCTTTCTCCTCTGCTCTCGCACAGAGACTCAGCGGCGACTACTCGTTCACGGCGATCGCCAAGTCCGGTCCGCGACGCGGAAAAACCGCTCATGGAGTGCTGCATCTCGTGAGTGCCGATACGCTGCAACGCTATTACGTCCACGTTTTCAAAGGACCGACGCGGCGAATCGGCGAACAGCCGTTAGTAGGCTGGACAGATTTGGCGGGCGACATTGGCATGTCGACTGGGGGAGTTCCTCTTGATTCCCGCGATTCAACTAATCCAGGGGTCGCCTCGAGACTCGACAGTTTGAGATCAGGACTCCGATTCATGCTCGGATTTCGTCCGATCCTCGACGGAGGGGGCAACGAATTCGTCGTCACTCGTGTCAGTGTCGATGAATTTGCGGGTCATTGGAGTTCACAGATGGGATACACGACCGACAGAGCCGATGGCTACTTCTGTGCTGTCCGGATGACGGCACGCGATTGAACCCGCCCACCGGCTGGCCCCTTTTTCTTGAGCCGGATGCCCCTGTGTCGCATTTGAATCGAATGCTGCGATTGCATAAACAGGAGTCATCGCGAAGGTCTGCCTCGAAATGGCGAACTCGCGAGAACGCGATTGGCGATCAACATAACGAACGATCTCGACTGCTCGGCTAGGTAGTCGAGCAGTGTTCTGTCCCTGGTTGCTGCGCCTCGCATCGACGAGGGCTCACCCCATACGACGCTTACCCGAGACCCTGATGAAATCCCTTTCGATCGTGACTCTCGCGCTTGCCCTGTTCGCATGTGGCGGCAGCGACAACGCCGGACCGAGTGAGACGTTCAACGGTACGTGGGTCGGATACGCCTACCCCACGGAGACCGACTCCGCTCGGTTTTCGATTACCGCGACGCAGAATGGGAGCACTATTACGGGTGTCGGATCTTACACGCAAGACACTTCGACGTACGGGGCTACCGTGAACGGAATCTCGACGCCTCCGAACCTGAACCTGGTTCTCACCATCAACTCGCAGACACTCTCGTACGTGGGCACGTACGCGACTAGCGACAGCGTCTCTGGTACCATTACCCAAGGGATCATCCACTTGCCTCTCAGCCTGAAAAAGCAGTGAGGATGGAGTTCGACCCGAGGTAGCAGAATCAGAAAAAAGAGTCACCCCGTAACGGGTGGCTCTTTTTCTTGTGCTCTGGCAATTCGCGGAAAGTACGGCACAAAGGATTTCTTGTGCGGCGCTTTCAACAGCGCGCCAAGGAGTGGCGCCAGCGCACTTACGCGCCAATAACCCCTCGCCTGCGGGTGCGCGCGCACGCGCATCGATCGGCTCGTCGTGACCATCCGCGATCGATCGCGTCAACAGACGACTTCGCGCTGCCGGCGCGATTGCGTGAGCACCGGGCGAAATCGCGGAACGTCTGCTCTCGATCGCCAGAGGTGTGTGCCAAAGCTGGCAAACACCGGGTGCGCGCGCGAACTCTATTTCGGAGAACGACAGAGATGAAAAGAATTGCAGCTGTGGCACTTGTCGCACTGCTTGCGGCTTGCGGCGGCGACGCTGGCCCGACCGACCGTTTCAGTGGTACGTGGGCCGGCACCGCGTACCCAGCTACGGACACCGTTCACTTCGTGCTGACGCCCTCGCAGACGGGGAGCACAGTAACCGGCACCGGAATGGCCTCGGACGCCACGACGAGTGCGACGATCTCGTTCACTGGGACATCCACACCTCCGTCCGTGAACCTGATCATGGTTCTTAATTCAGATACCCTCTCCTACGCTGGTACGTACGTGTCCAGCGACAGCATCGTGGGCTCGCTCTCGGCGGGCAGCGGGTCGCCGATCGCGCTCGGCCTGAAGAAGCAATAACGGCCGCCCTCGCCGGGCTCGACTTCCTGCTCGGCCGTACTCCAGATCACAACAAGGCCCACCTCGCGAGAGATGGGCCTTGTTGTTGCGAGGCACCGAAGGATGGAGTTTCTCAAGACCCTGACCGACACCGTCGCGCTGAGCGCCGAGTGGCTCTCGCTCGAGGTGCCCGGCGCCCGGCCGCATGCCCGCGCTCATGCCGGCCACCATCTCGCGCTCTTCGCTGCAGCGCTCCCTCCCAGCAGCAGCGCCGGCGTGTATCGGCCGCTCTCCTTCATGCGCTACGGAAGCCGCCTGGGTTGGCGCATCGATGCCTTTAGCGGCGAACCGTTGAGCGGGCAGAGCCAGCACGGCGATGAGCTGCTCAAGCTCGTGCCGAGCGATGCCTCAATCCACGTCGTGCCATCGATCACGCGAGAGCCCTCGTACCGGTTCTTCCCCCGCGTGGATGGCGGCTTCACGAACGCGCTCGCCCACGCGCGCTTCGCGATCGACTCGCTTGCGCACGATCCTCCCGACGCCGTGCTCGCATCGGGGCCGCCCTTCTTCACCTTCGTGGCAGCGCTGTTCGTCGCCCGGCGCTTTGGCGTTCCGCTCGTGCTCGACTATCGCGACGAATGGACGGAGTGCCCGTTCGATTTCGTCAGCAAGGACGGCAACGATCGCGCGTGGGAGCGCCGCTGCCTGAGCGCCGCAAGCGCTGTGTTGTTCACCACGAAGTCCCATCTGCGGCGGCAGCTGGACGCCTTTCCGAATCTCGACGCCAGCAAGGCGCACGTCGTCCCCAACGGTTGGGAGCCCGAGGATTTCATCGCGCATCAGCGTGAATCGGCAGTCACGAGCGGCGAATCGCCGGCGCTGCGCATCGCGCACGTCGGCAATCTCTCCGGCCACTCCACGCCTGTGGATTTTCTCGACAGCCTCGCAGCGCTGCTCGCGACGGAGCCCGAGTGGCTCTCACGGATCAAGGTCCAGCTCATCGGCCGCCGCTCCATCACCGCCGACAAAGCGATCCGGTCGTTCGCATTTCCGAGCGTGCTCGAGGTCGTCGACCACGTCGGCAAACGCGAAGCGAGCCAACGCATGCAGGAGAGCGACGTGCTTCTCCTCATCGCCAACCCTGCGCTCGAGCGATACCTCCCCGGCAAACTGTTCGACTATCTCGCGGCGCGCCGGCCGGTGCTGGTATTCGGCTCGAAGGGCGAGTCTTCGGAGCTGATCGATGAGTTGAACGCAGGAGTGCTGTGCCCGCCTGGATCCGGACACGCCCTGCGCGAGGCACTCACACGCCTGCAGAACCTCGACGTCTCGCGCCGAGACACTACTGTCGATCGCTGGCTCCAGGACCATCGACGGGAAGCGCTGGCTTCCCGCGCCTTCGGCATCATCGACACCGTGGCCGTTCGCGCCTGACCGTGCGCGCACGTTGTCGAATCTTTGTTTGTGCACTCGGCCATTGTCGCCTCGCGTCGCGCGAGCGACGTTCTAGAGCATGGAAAGCACACGAGCAAGCACGATGAAAACCGCGCTGCCGGAACGAAATCTCGATGTGCTCCGCGCCGTCGCCGTGCTGCTCGTGCTCGCGGATCACGTCTTCGCGGCGAACGGGCGCGCCACCGGCCCGTGGAACTGGAATTGGGCTGTGGGACGACTCGGTGTGCTCCTCTTTTTCGTGCACACCTCGCTCGTGCTCATGTCCTCGATCGAACGCGGCGGCAGCGCACCGGGGTGGCCGTGGCGATTCTACCTCAGACGCGCGTTTCGCATCTATCCGCTCGCCATCGTCATCATCCTGGTCGCCGCGGTCCTTCGTCTTCCGCCGCACGTGACGTCTGACGGTTCGGACATGGCTCGCGTGTTCCCGTCCGCGAGTGCGCTCGTCTCGAATCTGCTCCTCGTACAGAATCTCACCGGCGTGCGAGACATCCAGGGTGTGCTCTGGTCGCTCCCGCTCGAGGTGCAGATGTATCTGCTCCTCCCGCTCTGCTTCGTCGTCGCACGCCGAGGGACGCGCGAGATGCTGACGATGTTGGCGGTGTTCGTGGCGCTGGGATTCGTGCTTCAGAGCTCACTCGTGGAGCGCGTCCCTGGCCTCTGGCGGCTCAGCGTCTTCAGCTTCGGCCCGTGTTTCATGGGCGGCGTGCTCGCCTATCATCTGCTGCGACGCGGCGTGACGCCCACGCTTCCCGAGTGGACGTGGCCCCTGGTGATTCTCTCGGTCGCCGCCGGCTTTGCACTGCTCCAGCCCGACGGCAAGCATTTACAGCTCGGCTGGTGGCCCTGCCTCGCACTCGGCGCAATGATCCCGCTCGTCGAGCAGATGCGCGACTCGCTCGCGACGAAGTTCGCGCATCAGGTCGCGAAGTACAGCTACGGGATCTACCTCACGCACGTGCCGATTCTGTGGGTCTGGCTGCGCGCGATTCCCGATCTGCCTACCGCCGTTCGCTGGTTGGGCGTCGCGGGATCACTCGTGGTCGTGCCCGTCGTGCTTTATCGCGCGATCGAGCACCCGATGACGAACCTCGGCCGCCGGCTCGCCGGCGACCGCGAGGTCGCGATCAACAAGGAATCGCGCCTCGCGGAGCAGACGGCGGCGCCGTAACGCTCAGCCGCTACTCGTAGGCCTCGATTGGCGGGCAGCTGCACACGAGATTTCGATCGCCGTACATGTTGTCGATGCGCGCCACCGTCGGCCACACCTTTCGCAGCCGCAGCCCCGGCGCCGGGAAGGCCGCGCGCTCGCGCGAGTACGGCCGGTCCCAGTCGTCCGCCACCACCTGCGCCAGCGTGTGCGGCGCGCGACGGAGCACGTTGTCCTCGCGCGACGTGACGCCGATCTCGATCTCGCGAATCTCCTCGCGGATCGCGAGCAGTGCATCGATGAAGCGGTCGAGCTCTTCCTTCGACTCGCTCTCCGTCGGCTCGACCATCAGCGTTCCCGGCACGGGGAACGAGACGGTGGGCGGGTGGAATCCGTAATCGATGAGGCGCTTCGCGATGTCCTCGACGTCCACTCCCGCGCTCTGCTTGAACGGGCGCGTGTCGAGAATGCACTCGTGAGCCACCAGCCCGTGCGCGCCCGAGTACAGCAGCTCGTACTCGCCGCTGAGCCGCTTGGCGATGTAGTTCGCTGAAAGAATCGCGATCTTCGTCGCGTACAGCAGCCCCTCGGCCCCCATCAACTGGATGTAGATCCACGAGATCGGGAGGATGCTCGCGCTTCCCCACGGAGCCGCCGAGACGGTTCCTTCCGAGCGCGCGTGCCCGAGCGGCACGAGCGGATGATCCGGAAGAAATGGCGCGAGATGCGCCGCCACGCCGATCGGACCCATTCCGGGACCGCCGCCGCCGTGCGGAATGCAGAACGTCTTGTGCAGATTCAAATGGCACACGTCGGCGCCCAGGTCACCCGGGCTGCACAGCCCCACCTGCGCGTTCATGTTCGCGCCGTCCATGTACACCTGCCCGCCGTGCGCGTGCACGATGTCGCAGATCTCGCGGATCGACCCCTCGAAGACACCGTGCGTCGACGGATACGTGACCATCAACGCGGCGAGATTGGCCGCGTTCGCGGTCGCCTTCGCGCGCAGATCATCCACGTCGATGTTCCCGCGCGCGTCCGACGCGACCACCACCACGCGCATCCCCGCCATTACTGCGCTCGCCGGATTCGTTCCGTGCGCGCTCGTCGGGATGAGGCACACATCGCGATGATCGTCATTGCGCGAGCGATGATACGCCTGAATCGTGAGCAGCCCCGCGAACTCACCCTGCGATCCCGCGTTCGGCTGCAGCGACACCGCCGCGAAGCCGGTGATTTCGCACAGATCCGCCTCGAGCCGGTGGAAGAGCTCGAGATACCCGGTGGTCTGCGACCGCGGCGCGAACGGATGAATCCCCGAGAGCTTCGGCCACGACACCGGAAGCATCTCCGTGGTCGCGTTGAGCTTCATCGTGCACGAGCCCAGCGGAATCATCGCGGCCGTGAGCGAGAGATCCTTCGCCTCGAGCCCGCGCATGTAGCGCAGCATCTCCGTCTCCGAGCGATGCCGCGAGAATACGGGGTGCGTGAGATACTCGCTCGTGCGCGCGAGCGTCTCGGGGATGATGCTGTGCGCAGTGATGCTCCGCTCGTCGACCAGCGCCGGAATCGTCTGCTGCGCGGCCGCGAAGCACGCCACGACCTCCGACACATCACGCTCGCGCACGGTCTCGTCCAGCGCGACCACGATTCGCTCGCGCCCGAGCGCGCGCAGATTGATGCGCCGCGATGCCGCCTCGTTGATGATCTGCCGCTGGCGTCCCGCGCCGACGAGGACGCACACGGTATCGAAAAAGACGTCGTACTCGAGCTGGCAGCCGAGCGCGCGCAGCCCGCGCGCGAGCTGCACCGTGCGCCGGTGCACGCGCGTCGAGATCGCACGAATCCCCTCGGGCCCGTGGTACACCGCGTACATCGACGCCATCACCGCGAGCAGCACCTGTGCCGTGCACACGTTGCTCGTCGCCTTGTCGCGCCGGATGTGCTGCTCGCGCGTCTGCAGCGCCATGCGCAGCGCGGGATTCCCTTCCGCGTCGCGCGACACGCCGATGATGCGTCCCGGCAGATGCCGCTTGAACTCCTCCTTCGTCGCGAAGAACGCGGCGTGCGGTCCGCCGTAGCCGAGCGGCACGCCGAAGCGCTGCGAATTCCCCACCGCGATGTCGGCGCCCCATTCGCCCGGCGGCGCCAGGAGCGCGAGCGCGAGCAGATCCGTCGCGACCGTCACCATCGCGCCCGCTTCGTGCGCATCGGCGCAGAGCGTGCGATAGTCGTGCACCGCACCATCCGTCGCCGGATACTGCAGGAGGCACCCGGCCACTCCGGGAGCGAACTCGAAGTTCGCCGGATTGTCGACGCGCACCTCGATCCCGCGCGCAACCGCACGCGTCGCCACCACGGCAATCGTCTGCGGATGACACCCCGAGTCGACGAGAAACACCGGCGCGCCCTCTCCCGAATGCTTCACGATGGCCAGCGTCATTGCCATCGCTTCGGCCGCCGCCGTCCCCTCGTCGAGCAGCGACGCGTTCGCCACCGGAAGCCCGGTGAGATCGCTCACCACCGTCTGGAAGTTGAGCAGCGCTTCCAGTCGCCCCTGCGCGATCTCCGCCTGATACGGCGTGTACGCGGTGTACCATCCCGGATTCTCCAGGATGTTGCGCTTGATCACCGCCGGCACGTCGCAGTTGCTGTAGCCGAGCCCGATGTACGAGCGGAACACTTCGTTCTGATCGGTGAGCTCGCGCATCGTCGCGATCACGGCGTTCTCGCCGCGGCCGGGAGGCAGCGCGAGCGGCCGGCGCATGCGCACCGTCTCGGGAACTACGGCATCGATGAACGAGTCGAGCGACTGATAGCCCAACACTTCCAGCATCGAAGCGACATCATCACCGCGGGGGCCTACATGCCGCGCCGCGAACTCATTAGGGGCAGACACAATCGTTTACTCGGGGAGACTCGCAATGAAATCGCGGTAGCCGTTCGCATCCTTGAGCTTCGACAGATCCCCATCGTTGCTCATCTCGATCTCGACCAGCCATCCCGCGCCGTACGGCTCCGCGGTGACCAGCTCCGGCTCCTTCGCCACGCGCTCGTTGATCGCTACGACCTTCCCTGACGCGGGCGCAAAGAGCTCACTCACTGATTTCACCGCCTCGATCACACCGAACGAGCTCCCGGCCGTGACCTGAGTTCCCACCTTCGGCAGCTCGACGAACACGATGTCCCCAATGTGCTCGGCCGCGTACCCCGTGATGCCGACCTTCGCGGTCTTGCCGGACGGCGCGATCCACTCGTGCTCGCTCGAATACTTCAGATTGTCGGGAATATCCACGTGACTTTCTTCTCCTCAGGTCGAGCGTTTGTAAAACGGCATGGGCACGACTTGCGCGCCCGCACGCTGATCGCGAATTCCAACTTCGATCTCGACGCCAATCGCGGTCTTGTCGATGGGCACGTAGCTCATCGCGATCGCATGTCCGAGCGTCGGAGACGACGTCCCGCTCGTGACGCTGCCACACGCAACGGTCGCGGCGGGAAGATAAACAGGATACCCGATGCGGGCGATGCCGCGTCCGGTCAGCTTGAGCCCGACTAAAGCCTTGCGCGGGTGGTCCTTGGCGTGCTCGAGAGCGGCGCGTCCGACGAAGTCACCGGGCTTGGCAAAGCTGACGAGTCTGCCGAGCCCCGCTTCGAAAGGCGTCGTGTCGCGATTGAGCTCGTTGCCGTAGAGCGGCATCCCCGCCTCGAGCCGCAGGGTGTCGCGCGCGCCGAGCCCCGCCGGCACGAGCCCGCGCGATGCGCCGGCCTCGAGCAGCGTGTCCCACACACGCACAGCATCGTCCCAGGCCACGAAGAGCTCGAAGCCGTCCTCGCCGGTGTATCCCGTGCGCGCCAGAATCGCCGGCACGCCACACGCTGTCGTCTGCGTGCCTGAGTAGTACTTGATCGTCTTGAGATCGACGTCGACGAACGGCTGCAGAATCTCGGCCGCGCGCGGCCCCTGGATCGCGACGAGCGACGTGCGCATCGAGGCGTCGTCGAGCACCGCATCGAAGCCGGCGAGGCGCTCCTTGAGCGCACTCGACACCGTGGCCGCGTTCGAGGCGTTCGGCACGACCATGTAGCGCGTGTCGCCGAGCCGGTAGACGATGAGATCATCGAGCACACCGCCGTCCGTGTCGACGATCATGGAATAGTGCGCGCGTCCCACCGCGAGCTTCCCCGGCGCCGTGACCAGCGCGTAATCCAGTGCGGCGGCCGCATCCGGCCCCGTGATGAATAGCTCGCCCATGTGCGACAGGTCGAAGAGCCCCGCGGCAGTACGCACCGCGTTGTGCTCCTCCACGAGCCCGCGGTACTGCACGGGCATGTCCCAGCCGGCGAACGGAATCATGCGCGCGCCGAGCGCGCGGTGACGGGCATCCAGTGCGGTTTTGATTGGTACGGCGCTCACATCACCTCTGTCGAAAGACGGGCCAATTTCTCTGCCTCAAAATTTCGCGAAGTACCGCCTAAGTTCAACGCCGCTTTGCGGTATCGCGCTCGATTGAAGGACCCTCAACCCCCGCGATCACCCCTACGCGCGGGTCCGCGATGAGCTCACGCGCGCGCGCGAGCGCGAGATCGATGCTCGCCACGACGTTCGCGCCCCCGATCTCCGCGATCGCCTCCGAGTCCGTGAGCACCTCGAGGGGCTGCTGGTGCACGCCCGAGAGCACGACGCTCGTCCCCTCCTTTCGCGCCCGCTGAATCACGTTCACGAGCGCATGCACGCCGCTGCTGTCCATCGCCGGAACGTTCCGCATGCGCAGAATGAGCACCTTCGGGCTCCCCGCCACCTGCGAAAGCGCGTCCCTGAACGACTGCGCCGCGCCGAAGAAGAAGGGGCCGTTGATCTCGTATACCTCCACGCCATTGGGCACCGTCCGGCGATCCATGAGCTCCTCGGCCCCGCCCTCCGCGAGCCCCTGCTGAATCTCACGCGTGATCACGCTCACGTTCGTGACCGACGCCATGCGCCGAATGAACAGGAACGCCGCCAGCACCATGCCGACCTCGATCGCCACCGTGAGATCGACGAAGATCGTCAGCAGGAAGGTCGTGAGGAGCACGGCCACATCGCTCTTGGGCGAGCGCAGCTCCGCCAAGAACGATCGCCACTCGCTCATGTGGTAGGCCACCACAACGAGAATCGCCGCGAGCGCCGGCATCGGGATGTACGCCGCCCATCGCCCGGCCGCGACGGTGATGATCAGCAGCGTGAGCGCGTGTACGATCCCCGCGACGGGCGTGCGCCCGCCATTCTTCACGTTCGTCGCCGTGCGCGCGATCGCGCCCGTCGCCGGGATGCCGCCGAACAGGGGCGACGCGATGTTCGCGATCCCCTGCGCGACGAGCTCCATGTTCGATCGATGCTTCCCGCCGATCATCCCGTCCGCGACGACGGCTGACAGCAGCGACTCCACCGCTGCCAGGATCGCGATGGTGAACGCGGGACCTACGAGCGATGTCACCTGCTCGAGGGTGAGATGCGGAAAGCGCGGGTGCGGCACCGCCGCCGCAATGTCGCCGAAGCGCGAGCCAATGGTCTCGACGGGGAGATGCAGCAGCGCCACCCCGATCGTCGTCGCGACGAGCGCGACGAATGGTCCGGGGATGCGGCGGCTCACGCGCGGCCACACGAGAATGATCGCGAGCGCCGCGAGCGACACCGCCACCGCATACGGCGAGATCGTCGACAGCGCCGACGCGTACGCGCCCCATTTCGCGACGAAGGGCGCCGGCACCGCGCCCATTTGGAGCCCGAGGAAGTCCTTCACCTCGCCGGAGAAAATGATCACGGCGATTGCGCTCGTGAACCCGATCACGAGCGGATGCGGGATGAACTTGATCGCGCTGCCGAACTTCGCGAACCCCATCGCGACGAGGATCACGCCGGCCATGAGCGTCGCCACCGTGAGGCCATCGATGCCGTACTTCTGCACGATGGCGTACACGATCACGACGAAGGCGCCCGTTGGGCCGCCGATCTGCACGCGCGAGCCGCCCAAGGCCGAGATGATGAAGCCGGCGACGATGGCGGTCCACAATCCGCGATCGGGGGTGACGCCGCTCGCGATCGCGAAGGCGATGGCGAGTGGCAGCGCGACGACGCCGACGATCAGGCCGGCAATCGCATCGCTCGTAAACTGCGCGCGGTCGTAGGACCGCAGTGTAGAGAAGAGCTTCGGTACGAGCACCTCACGCGAATTCGCGGGAGGCGTCGCCCTCTCGTCAACCATCGAGCACGCCGCTGGGCATCCCCAAGTCTACTCTCGCAACACGTTTCCCGGTCGGCTGCCGTCGCGCAGGCGCACCGCAGGCGGGGGCGCGCGATGGACGGTCATCGAGCGCGCCGCCCGCGGCGCCTGCCGTGATTCGCTCGCCGAAAGCGTCGCGGAGATGGGCAGCGCGGCATCGTGCGTGTTGAAGGCGAGCCCGAAGGTGCGCGCGCCCGCCGACGAGATGAGCGAGCGGGCCGGGGTCGACAGGTCGCCGTCCGCCTGCTGGGCCGGCGAGTACATGGCGACAATGTCCGTCTCGGTCGCCGCCCAGAGATTGCCACTGTTGTCGAATGCGAGCGCGTCGAACTGGTAGGTGGGGCTCTGCTGCGCGAAGCCTGGAGCGCCATGCGACGCCGACGCGAGCTGCGCCGGCGAGTAGCTCACGACGTACCCCGATTCCGTCGCCTCCCAGAGATTCCCCGCGCGGTCGAAGGCGAGCCCGGAGCCGTGATCGAGATAGGGCGAGACGAGGCTGTCCGTCGGCACCGTCGAGCCGCTCGCGACGAGCGACGCCGCCGCGATCTCGTACGTGACCGGCACATCGAAGCCCGCCACCCAGAGATTCCCGTGCAGATCGAAGGCGATGCTGAGCGGACCGTTCGGCGTCGCGATAGTGAGCGCTGGCGCAGGATCGGCGAGCGTACCGCTCCACGAGGAGACGTCGCTCGCGGCGTACTTCAGCACGTGGTTCCCGTTGTAGAAGCCCACCCAGAGATTCCCCTGAGCGTCGAATGCGATCCCCCACGGCTCCTTCTGCGTGGAGATGGTAACGGCGGGCGTCGACTCGCCGCTCGCGAGCTGCGCCGGCGTGAACTTCATGATCTGCTGATTGATGTAGTCGGTCACCCAGAGGTTGCCCGCCGTGTCGAAGGCGGTGCCCGAGATCGTGAGCGAGCTCGCGCGTGCACCGATCGTGTCCGCGGCAAGCGCACTTCCCGCCGTCGCCAGCTGCGGCGACGTGAACCCCTCGGCCAGATTCGCCCCCTCCCACTTCCCCACCCAGAGCGCACCAGAACCGCCGCGGATCGCGTACGTCGCCGTCACGGAGTGTATTGTGTCCACCTCGACCATCACCGCGGTGTCCGACATCGCGCCCGTGAGCACGGGGCTTACGAGTGAATCTGGCGCCGCCGCATCCTCGGCGCGCGCCAGATACTGACCCGGCGTGAGGCCGCGCAGCGTATCGGTGCTCGCGACGCGCGTCGAGCTCGCGGAGGGTCCATGAATCGCCACGGCCCCAGCGCGCGCGATCGGCGTGTTCACGATCACCGCGAGGGCGCCGCTTGGCGTCGCGGTGACGTCGTCGCGATTGCCGCACGCGGTGATGACCAGTGCACACGCCAGCGCGGTCGCGGGATGCACGAATGAGCGCAACTCCATGAAAACCTCGACTTCGGGGATTGCGACATGGAGCGGCGGGCCCACCGGCGCTCATTAGATATCGCTGAAAAACAGACGACCGAGGGCCCCCCAAAGCCACCGCCTACGCCCGGCGTTTGGTGTTAACATCCGGAGTCGTCCCGCAACCCGCCGATATGCCCAAAGAGCGCCCGTCCGCCGCCTCGAAGCTCCCCATCGATCGCCTCCGCGCACTCTGCCTCGCCTTCCCCGAGGCGCACGAGGTGGAGGCCTGGAACGAGCCGACTTTTCGCGTGAAGAACAAGATCTTCGCGATGTACGCGGACTCCGATAATCACCACGGCGCGGGACGCCCCTGCGTGTGGGTGAAGTCGACGCATCTCATCCAGGACATGCTGATCCACGAGGACGCGGACCGCTATTTCGCGCCGCCCTACGTGGGGCCCAAGGGTTGGGTGGGTATTCGCCTCGACCGGCGCCCGAACTGGACGACGATCAATGACCTGCTGCGCGACGCGTTTTTGCTCACGGCTCCCAAGCGCATCGCGGCGAGGCTCGAGGGATGAGTACCTGCCACTGCTGAACACGAATCAAACCAATAAACGACGAATCGAACCCGACGCGGCGAGAGAATCTCACCCGTACATGATTCGATTCGTCGTGATTGGTTTGATTCGTGTCCGAAGTTGGCAGTTACTTCATCCCAAATAACACCAACAGCTACGCCTGCTTCACCGCCTCGATCTCGAGGGAAACCTTCACCTCGTGTCCGACGACCACGCCGCCGCTCTCGATCGCCTGGTTCCAGGTCAGCCCGAAGTCGCGACGATCGAACTTCGTCGTGCCGCTGAAGCCGACGCGCTCGCCGCCCCAGGGATCCTTCGTCGAACCCTCGTTCGTCACATCGATTTTGACTTCCTTCGTGGTGCCGCGAATGGTCAGATCGCCGACGAGCTTGAACTCCGGCGCCTCGCCGATGATGCGCTTGCTCTTGAAGGTGATCTCCGGAAAGTTGGCGGCATCGAGGAAGTCCGCGCTGCGGAGGTGATCGTCGCGCTGCTCCGTGCGCGTGTCGATGCTCGCGGCCTTGATCGTCGCCGTCACCGACGAGCGCGACGAATCGCCATTCACGATGACGATCTCGCCATCGACATCGGCGAAGCGCCCCTTCACGGTGCTGATCATCAGATGCTTCACCGCGAACTCGATGTGCGAGTGCGCGGAATCGATTTTCCAGGTGCTGCTGGTTGCGGGTGCCTGCGTGGTTGCCATGGGAACGCTCCGGGTGCCGTGAATTACAAATTATCTTGAATTCAAGATAATAATCTCTTGAATTCAAGATAATTCACGGCGATTTGGTTCCCGCTCCGTTTCCCTCCCCACCCACGAGCTCGGCATGGAGCCCCATCTTCTTCAGCAGCTTGGCTGCCGTGCGCTTCTCCGCCAGCGTGAGCCCGCCCGTCGCGAACTCGATCACCGCCGCGTGCCCGGGCCAGATCCGGCGCATGATCGCGCTCCCGGAAGCGGTGATGTGCAGGTACGCCCGACGCCGGTCGGTCTCGCACACCTTTCGCTTGATCAGCCCACGCTTCGCCAGCTTGTCGATGACGTAGGTGAGGCTGCCGCTGCGCAGGAGCACGCGCTTGCTCACCTCACCCGCGGTGAGATCGCCCTTGTGGTAGAGCGCCTCGAGCACCGCAAACTCCGTGAACGAGAGCTCACTGCGTTCCACGTCGAGCTTGGTCAACTCCGCCACGGACTCGTAGGCGCGGCTCAGCACCACCCAGAGCTTGAGTGCCGCGTCCTGCTCCGATCCGGAGTTCTTCTCATCGTTGGCCATGGCGCAACAAGATAGCGAAAACTTTATCGGCGCAATGTCTCGTTGAGCCGCCCCCCGTCGCAGGCCCGCCCGAGACCGCTGGCTGGGATCGTGCATATCTTCATACCATGACCGCTCGCCCCCCCGCCAACGAGCTGGACGCCGCTCCCACGACCGGCGACGCGCAATCATCGTCCGAGGCTCCGGCCGCCCCGCCAGGGGAGGTCCAGCCACCCAACCTCGAAAATCTCGAGAGCGCTCTGGAGACGCAGCCCGCGATTCGCTCGGTCGCCGTCACGGTGCTGGTGGTCATCGCGGTCTTCTACACGCTCTACTTCGCGCGCGCGTTCTTCCTTCCGGTCACCTTCGGGCTGTTGCTCAACCTTCTTCTCAGCCCCGCCGTGCGCGCGATGAAGCGCGCGCGCATTCCATATCCGCTCGGAGCCGCGATCGTAGTGCTCACGATCGTCGCCGCCGTCGGCGTTGGAGGATATTTCCTCACCGACCCCGCGCAGGAATGGCTGACGAGGGCGCCGCAAACGGTGGCGGCGGCGAACGTCAAGATTCGGAAGTTTCGCCGGCCGATGGAGCAGGCGAGCAAATCCGCCGATCAGATGGCGCGCGTCGCGGCCACCGGCTCGACGACGTCGCGCGTACAGGAAGTCACGATCGCGGGCCCCACGCTCATGGATCGCTTCGTCGAGGCCTCCGCCGCGTTCCTGGCCGGCGCGCTCGAGACGATCGTCCTGCTCTACTTCCTGCTCGCTTCAGGCGATCTCTTTCTCCAGAAGCTCACGAAGATGCTTCCGGAGTTCAAAGACAAGAAGAAGGCCGTCGCCATCGCGCGCGAGACTGAGACATCCATCTCGATGTATCTGTCCAGCGTCACGCTCATCAACTTCGTCGAAGGCGGCATCGTCTCGATCGCGATGTGGGCGCTCGGCATGCCCAACCCGGTGCTCTGGGGCGTGCTCGTGTTCTTCCTCGAGTTCATCCCCTATCTCGGCGCGCTCGTGATGGTCGGTGTGCTCGCGCTGGCAGCGCTCTCCACCTTCGACAACGTCGCCCACACCGTGGCCGTCCCCGCGTGCTTCCTGGCGATCAATCTCCTCCAGGCGTACGTCGTCACGCCCATGCTGCTGGGCCGCCGGCTGCTGCTCAACCCAGTCGCGATTTTGATCGGGCTGATTCTGTGGTGGGAGGTGTGGGGCGTGGCCGGCGCATTCATCGCAGTACCGCTCCTCGCCACCCTCAAGATCCTCTGCGACCACATCGAGACGCTGGCGCCTGTCGGCGAGTTCCTGGGGGATTGATGTCCGCGCGGCGTATAGCAACTGCTTTGATGAGACGACACAGACGAAAAAGGACTGACACAAACGGTAACTGCTCATCGCGAACACGAATCAGACCAATAAAAATTCAATCGAACCTGGCGCGAGGCGATGTCGGCCCGCCGAAATGATGCCAGTAATCACATGAATCGATTCGTATTAGTTGGACTGAGTCGTGTATCGCGGTTAGCAAGTAGCGGTTTGTGTCAGTTCCCCTCCGTTTGTGTCGCCCCACACACGCCGTTACTGCCCGCTCGCCCCACTAATCCCTACAACCGACTCTTCTTCAACAAAATCGCCGCCTCGACGTTGCGCAGCGTCACGCTCGTCACCGGCGAGCCCAGTGTGCCGTCGGCGTTGAGCGGTACCCACTGATCGGTGGCCGGCAGCGGAATCGTCACCGCCGTTGCATCCGTGTAGCTGTGCGAGCCCCATCCCTGGTTCACGCGCATGATCACGAGCGCCTTATCCATGTCGCGCGTGTACAGCGCGTAGCTCTGCCCGAGCGGATCCGTCCCGCGCGACGCGAGTACGCGCGCGCTCACCGGGTGACCGATGTTGGCTTCCTGCGCGCGAATCCAGAGCGACGAGTACGGCGAGCTCCAGGAGTTCTCGAGCTGCAGCACGAAGTTCTGCGGCGTGGACGGCACGACCATGTAGTAGCTCGCGAGCTCCCACAGCTTCATCCGCTGGGCGCCCGTGGCCGAGTTCCCGTGCGGGTACGTCGTCGGAATCGTGTTCACGTACTGCGACGAATAGAGCGTGACGAAATCCACGAGCACGCCCTGGCTCGTCAGGCTCTCGACCCACTGCCACGTCTGCGCCGTACCCGAGAAGAATGCGTTATTCAGGCGCTCCAGGTGCGCCGCGCCCGCCGCCAGCACGTTCGCGCGATCGAACGGCTTTGTATACTCGGCGGTGTTCAACATGAGCGTCTTGCTTCCCATCGCTTGCTTGATCGCGGCGAACATCGCCGTCATCGGCGCTTCGTAGTCCGATGAGAGCGGATACTCGATCGTGCCGCTCGTGCGTCCGGTCATGTCCGACGACGCCTCGTCGACGAACGCCCCGCCTTCGGTTGCCGTGATGCGCTGGAAGCGATCGACCTGATACGCGCGTGCGCCGGCATCACCCGGATTGATGATCCATCGCTGCGAGTCCCAGATCGGAACGACCTTGCGCCCCGCGGAATCCTTGGCGGCACCGGCGCGATGCAGAAACGCATTTTCGATGTTGTAGGACGTGTGCGTCTGATACCACGCGACCATGTCCGAGTAGTAGACCGTGCCGAGCGAGGGAGCCGACTTGGAATTCGGAACGATCACCGTCCACACGAGCGTGTACGGCAGATGGTCGACGGTCGGGTTGGCCGCGAGCCAGGCCGACGCCGAGCCGGACATGGCGTAGTCGTAGTGCTGCCCCGCCCAGCTTCGCTCGGCGGCATTCCAGCCGTAGTAGAAGTCGGTCATCATCGTGCGAATGTGCGGCCAATGCGGCGACGTCGCGCTGTATGAGCCGAACAGCGTACCGGCCGACGGCGGCGGAATCACCGGCGGCGGGGGCGGCGGCGCAGGCGCCGTAACGGCGATCGCCGCGACGACCTGCACCTGCGTCGTCGCCTGATTGGTGCCCACGTGCGCGATGATGTTGACCGAGCCGGGCGAGACGCCCGTGATCTCGCCGCTCGTGTCGACCCTCGCGAGCGCGGAATTCGAGCTCGTCCACGTCACCGGCACGTTCGAGACGACGTGACCGCCCGCGTCAGTGACCGTAGCGAAGAGCGCGACGGTGGAGCGCACCGTCACCTGCACCGTCGCCGGAGCGACCGCCACCCAGTGCGGCACCGGCGGCGCGTTCGACACGCTCACATCGGCATACGCGCTCTGGGTGCCCGACGCGACGAAGATCTTCGCGGCGCCGAGTGTGTGCGCCGTGACGAGGCCAGTGTTGTCCACGGTAGCGATGGAGGAATCGCTCGAGCTCCACACCTCAGGCTGTCCCGAGATGTCGCGTCCGGATGCATCCTGCATCTCGACTTCGAGCGCGAGTGATTGACCGGGAGCGATCGTCGGCGCGGCGGGCGAAACCAGCACCCACTTCGCGAGAGATCGAGGCGTGCTCTTGGAAGCTGCGGGATCCTCCATCGCCGAGCACGCGAATAGAGCAACGCAGCTCACGAGCGTGAGCGCAGAGCGAGTGATAGACATGACCAAAGTCCTTGCAGGCTCTTCGGGCAACCCGACCGACGTAGCGCGCATGCAGCGCACCTTAGTCTCGTTGGCTTTGCGTCCCCGTCTTTCGGCGGGTTTGCCTTTGTCGCTGGGCGCGGGCCCCTAGCGATCGTGCCGTACTATGGGTTAGTAGGATGATCGTACTAGTTTGACGCCTCCCCGATTTCAGACGTCACGCGATTCTGCATTGTGAATTTCTCATTGCCTACCGACGGCGCCATCTCGAAATCACCTGCCGCCAGCGATCATCGCGCGGCCGTCATCGCCGGATTCCTCGGCTGGACTCTCGACGCCTTCGATTTCTTCATCGTCGTCGTCACACTGACCGCCATTGGAAAGGAATTTCACGTCTCCGATGCGGAGATGGCAAAGACCTTGGCAGTCACACTCGCGTTTCGACCGATCGGTGCGTTGATCTTCGGTGTGCTCGCCGATCGGTACGGCCGGCGCATTCCGCTCATGATCAACCTCGTCTTTTTTTCGGCGCTCGAGGTCGCGTCGGGGCTCGCCACATCGTACACGATGTTCTTCTGGCTGCGCGCCGCCTTCGGGATCGGGATGGGCGGCGAGTGGGGCGTCGGCGCGACGCTCGTGATGGAGAAGGCTCCGGTGAAGCTTCGGGGCATGCTCTCAGGGCTTCTGCAGGAGGGCTACGCGACGGGGAATCTGCTCGCGTCGATCGCCTACTTTCTCATCTTCCCGCACTGGGGATGGCGCCCGCTCTTCTTCATCGGCGGACTCCCCGCGTTGCTCGCGATTTTCGTCCGCATGCGCGTGAAGGAATCGGAGGTGTGGCAGCGCACGCGGCATCACGATTTCAAGTCGCTCTTTCGCGCGATCGTGTCACAGTGGCGGCTCTTTCTCTACCTCACGCTGCTGATGGCGCTCATGAACGGCGTGTCGCACGGCACGCAGGATCTCTATCCGACCTTTCTGCAGCGCGATTGGGGGATGTCGCCACAGACGCGCTCCGCGATCAACGCGATCGGTGCAGTCGGCGCGATCATCGGCGGCATTGCCTTCGGATTCCTCTCCGATCGCATCGGCCGGCGGAAGTCGATCGTGCTGGCGCTCCTGCTCGCGGTGGCCATGATTCCACTCTGGGCGTTCGCGCCCACGATGGCGCTGCTCGTGCTCGGTGCCTTCCTGATGCAGTTCATGGTGCAGGGCGCCTGGGGCGTGATCCCGGTGCACATCACGGAGCTCGCCCCGGATTCCGTCCGGGGCTTCGTGCCAGGCTTTGCGTACCAGTGCGGCGTGCTGATCGCCGCCTCGGTCCCGTACATTCAGGCGGACCTGGCCGCCCACATGTCGTACGCCCGGGCGATGACGATCAGCGCCCTGACGGTTTTCACTCTGGCCGCCGTCGTTGCCGCACTCGGCCGGGAGCGGCACGGGGTGGCCTTTGGGGGTACGCCCTGACGGGGAAACAGGAACCATTCGCGGAGCAGCGGCGCTCGCTATACCTTTAGGGTGGACATGCATCGAGACCCGTTTCTGCGATCGCAGGGCGCTGCACTCACCCTGCTCTCTCCGCGCACTGCCGGTTTGCGCGGACGGGGAGCGCTGTGGCCTCTCGCCGCTGCCGCAGTGGTAGGCGTGCTCGTAGCGAGCGCTCCAGCGCGCGCGCAGGCGACCAACGATCCCGCGCTGTCGTCGCCGCGCGCCGCAGTGAACGCGGCCTTCGACGCGATGTCGCACAAGCAGTGGGTCCGCGTCGCGTCGCTCGCCGACTCCGCCTTCCTCGCCCAGTGGCGCGAGCAGCAGCTCGTGTACGCGGATGCGGACAAGATCGAGAAGGACAACAAGAAGAAGCATCAGAAGCAGTACGGGCTGCCGAACTGCGTGCAGAAGTACTTCGAGTCGCAGGAGTCGAACTACAGCGACACCTTCCTCAAGGGTTTTGCTGGCGCCAAGTCGATCGCGCAGCTTGAGACACTCACGCCGGAGCAGCTGTTCGCCAGCTGGCTCGCCGGCGGCGAGCAGGTCAAGCAGAACTCGCGCACGACGACGCGCACGATCCTCGGTGAGGTGCCCGAGAACGAGTACGTCACGCACGTGATCTATCGAATGGCGCCCACCCCGCCGGGCACGAGCGACGACGGCGTCGAGCGCATCACGGTGCGCCGCTACAACGGCGAATGGCACGTCGTGCCCAATGACGACATCCGGCTCGCGGGGCGCTCGTACTCCTGGCAATCGAGCAAGTGATCCTCCGCACGTGGCGATGAGGCGACGGAGCGAGGCGATTGGCCCGCTCCCCTGGGTTGGCGTCATCATGGGGAGCAAGAGCGATCTGGAGTACCTCGCACCGGCGGTAGAGCTGCTCACCGAGCTGCAGATTCCGCACGAGGTGCGCACCGTCTCCGCGCATCGAACGCCGGTCTGGATGTCGGAGTACGCGACGAGCGCGGAATCGCGCGGACTCGAGGTCATCATCGCCGCCGCTGGAGGCGCTGCGCACCTTCCGGGAATGGTCGCCGCGCACACGATCCTCCCCGTGCTCGGCGTCCCGGTGCCCGCGACGATGCTCAACGGCATCGACTCCCTGCTTTCAATCGTGCAGATGCCGCGCGGCGTTCCCGTCGGCACGCTCGCGATCGGGAAGCCCGGCGCCGCGAACGCCGCCCTCCTCGCCGCCGCGATCTGCGCCGCGAAGCGTCCCGACCTGCGCGAGCGGCTCCGCGCCTGGCGCGCGGCGCGCACCGCCGAGGTGATGGAGGAGGAGCGCACTCGGTGACACCGGTTCTTCCCGGCGCCACGATCGGCATTTTCGGTGGGGGGCAGCTCGGACGCATGATGACGCTCGCCGCGCGCGTGCTCGGCTATCACGTCATCATCCTCGACCCCGACCCGCACTGCGCCGCGGGTGCCGTTGCCGACCGCGTGATCGCAGCGAAGTTCGACGACGTCGCCGCCGCGACAGAGCTCGCGCGCTCGTGCAACGTCATCACCGTCGAGATCGAAAAGATCGGCGCCAGTGCGATGGCCGCGGCGAGCGCGATCGTGCCCGTGCGCCCCGGCGGACACGTGCTCCACATCATCCAGGATCGCGCGCGCCAGAAGCGCTGGCTCGACGAACACCAATTTCCGGTGGGACCATATTGGGTCGCGGCGACCGCTGAGGAGCTCAGCGCCGCGATGCGGAGCGCGGGCGCGAACGCCTTCGTGAAGTCGTCCTTCGGCGGCTACGATGGACGCGGCCAGGCACGCACCGGCCCGGGCGATGACGCCGCGGAGGTATGGCGTTCGCTCGGCTCATCCACCTGCGTCGTGGAGCAGGGTCTCGATCTCGAGGGGGAGATCTCGGTGATGGTCGCGCGGCGCCCGGACGGCTCGTGCGCGACGTTTCCGCCGGCGCTCAATCATCACGTGAACGGTGTGCTCGACTGGTCGGTGATCCCCGCGCCGGTTTCCGCGGCCGTCGCGCGCGAGGGCGAGCGCATCGCGCGCGGGATCGCCGAGGAGATGGACGTCGTGGGGTTGCTCGCTGTGGAGATGTTTCTGCTGCGCGATGGGCGGCTCGTCGTGAACGAGCTCGCGCCGCGCCCGCACAACAGCTTCCATCACACGGAGCTCGCGTCGCTCACGAGCCAGTTCGAGCAGGGAATTCGCGCGGCGTGCGACCTCCCACTCGGCGACACCGAGAGCATCCGCCCCGCGGCGATTGCCAATCTCTTCGGCGACCTCTGGCTGCACGACGGCGCGACGCCACGGTGGGAGCAGGCGCTCGCGCTACCGGGCGTGCGCATCCACCTCTACGGAAAGTCGCCGCGGCCGGGGCGAAAGATGGGGCACGTCGGCGCGGTGGGCGCAACCGCCGAGGAGGCTGTGGCGCTCGCGGTGGACGCGCGGGCGAGGTTGCTGTCGCGGTAAGGAGTAGGGGCGATTAGCAGTCCCGCGCGCCCTGCTCCCTAATCGTTGAGCTCCGCCGCCGCAGCGAGCTCCCGCACGATCTGCGCGGTGGGCTCGATCGCGGTGATCTCTGAAACGCTCTTCCCCGCCTGCCAGTAGTCCGCCTTCTCATCGAGCGAAGCTTTCTTGAGTTGCCGGAGCGCTCGCAGCGCGTAGTAGCTGCGCAGCCAGTGCTTCGTCTTGCGTCCGCGAAACAGCCAGCGTGCCAACGGACCGACGGTGGTCCCGATGCGCTCGATGAACGGCGTGCGAATCACGGCCACGGGCACACCAGTGATGCGCTCGGTGTGTACGATGTCGTCCGAATTCGCATTTAGTATCGCGCGCTTGTACGCGTCGCTCGCGATGCATTCAGTGGTCGCGATGAAGCGCGTGCCGAGCTGCGCGCCAGCGTAGCCCATGCGCAGCGCGGCGGCGAACGATGCGCCGCCGCCAATCCCTCCCGCACAGATCACGGGGAGCTCGAAGTCGCGCACCTCGTCGAGCAGCTGCTCCGCGCTGCGCGTGCCCGCGTGCCCACCCGCGCGCGCGTTCACCGCGATGAGCCCATGCACGCCACCGTCCATCGCCTTCTGCGCCCACTTTCGCTCGGTCACGTCGTGATAGACGATGCCACCCACACTCTCCACACGGCGCACCACCCAATTCGGGTTGCCGAGCGAGGTGACGAAGAAGCGGACGCCCTCTTCGAGCGAGATCTCGATCCACTTCTCCATTCGCTCGCGATAGATGCGCGACGACTGCTCGATGAGCGCGTTGAATCCGATCGGCTTGGAGGTGAGCGAGCGAATGAGCCGCATCCCTTCGCGGAAGTCGTGACCGTGCACGTACGTCAGCGAGATCGGCTGCACGACGCCGATGGCGCCTGCCTCCGATGCGGCGGCGACGAGCTCCGGATTGCTGCACGGATACATCGCGCCGCAGATGAGCGGGACCTCGATGCCAACCTGCCGCGAGAACACCGTCGCGATCGATGCCCGCGGCGATGTCACTTTGGCACGACCGGTCCCACGCGCCAGTGCGCGGTCGCCCGGGCGACCACGTCACCGCTCGAGTCGACGATGTCGGCGGTGAAGTCGTGCTGGCCATTCACGGTGGCGTCGAACGGCGGCGCCGTGCACTCCGCGGTGAGAAGCCCGCGCGCCTTCTTGAGATACTCCATCGACAGCCCCGTCACGATCCCGCGCGCACTGTCGGGCATGGCGAGTGTCATCGCGAGCCCGGTGGTGAGCTCGCCGAGATTCATGAGCGCAATGGCGTGCACGGAATGCAGATGATTCCGTACGCCGCGACGATCCCGCATTTGCACCTTCGCATACCCGGGACGCAGCTCGAGCACGCGCGGATGGATGCTCCCGGAATACGGGATCATGAATCCGATCATGCGACTGAAGAGGGCGCGTCCGCCGGGGAGTGGGCTTAGCCTCGCCCACTGTGCGCGAAGCGATGCTGCGGGTGAGCGAGGGGTCGGCATCTCTGGATGCTATCGTTGAGTGTGATGCGCGGCAACCGACATTCGCAAAAACGGCCACTCGTTTCCGGGTGGCCGTTTCGTTTGCCGAGTGGTCGCCGTGCCGTGCGGCTCAACCGTTCGGCGGGATCGTGAGCGTCACCGTCTGTCCCGGATGCACCGAGAGCGAATTGCTGACCGGCGAGCGATTGGAGCCGATCGGCTCGCAGAGAAAGCGCACCGAGTTCGCCGGCCCGATGATGTACGCCGGAATGACGAACTCCCGAGTGGTGTTGCCGGTGACGGTGCCGAGGCGATTCCGTCCGCCGCCATCGCTGATCACGTACACGTTCATGTCGAGAAATGCCTGGTTCTCGACGCGAACGCGGGTGGTCGCCTGCAGGTCGTCGTCGCCGGCGTTCTTCGCGGCGTGGCTGCAGGCGGCAACTGCGACGAGTACGGCGACGACTGTTGCGAACCTTGCGAGATGTGCTTTCATAGCGTGCTCTCTTGCCCTTGGTTGGAGTAGTGCGACCTGTCGTTTAGTACACCGCAGCACACCCGCCGTCCCACGGCCGCACCCCCGAACCGCTCAATCTCCGTTCGCGCGCCCTTCCCGCTTGCCGCGCCGCGCACCGATCGCCGTCGGCCCCCACGCCGGCGCATCGCTCGCGGGGAACGACTCCTCGCTCGCTTCATCCACGCGCGCGTTGCTCGACAGCTGCGCGAGCTGCTCGATGAGCGTACCGCAGAACGCGGGAAGATCTTCGACTGAGCGACAGGTGATGAGGCGCTGATCGCGATTCACGGCGCGTTCGGAGTAGAACCCGCCCGCCCCCTCGACGGCCGCGCGCAACTCGGGCGGTGCCGAAAGGGTGCGTCCACGAACCACCTTCGCGGCGATCAGCACCGAGCAGGCCGAACCGATCGCCGCGATCGTCTTGTCGAGCTCGGAGAAGGCACGCACCAGCGCCTTCGCGCCTTCGTCGCCCTTGAGCGCGGCCACGTGCTTCGAGCCGCTCGGAATCACGAGTGCCACGAACTCACGCGCCTCGATGTCCTTCGCGAGAAAGTCAACGTTGAATGAATCACCGTTCTCGTCACTCTCAGCCGAGCGGATCGAGCCCATCGACATCGACACGATGCACGCTGTTGCACCCGCCTGACGCAGCGCATTCAGCGGTGCCTCGAGCTCGATCTGTTCCACCCCATCGGCGGAAAGAATGGCGACCTTCTGCTGCTCGAGTGGTAGCGTCATGATGTTCCTCTGCCGGTTTGTGCCCCGCGCTTCGTCGCGCGCGCGTTACCGTAATGTATGCTGTCAGTTTCGGCGCCGCACGACATCCGCGGAGCGGCGATGACGTTGGGGGACTCTAATAACGCGGGGGAATAGCTGTAGACGGCGCGGCGACTCGTCGCGACGAAAGTTTCGTGTATTAGGGAGTCGAACTGCGGGACACGAATCAAACCAATGAAGACGAATCGCATCATGTAAGGCTGCCTGCATCTCGCGGGTCGACCTCGCCCCGCGCCAGGTTCGATTCGTCGTTATTGGTCTGATTCGTGTTCGCAGTAAGCAGTTCCGATTCGCCGGCAGAACCACTCCTATCCGTCGCGGCGTGCGCGACCGATATTCCACAGGTGCCCCTCGTCCCTCTATTCGGCCACGACGCGCTCCGTCGCAGACTGGCCGAAAGCGCCGCCAAGTCCGCCCTCCCCGCGAGTCTGCTCATCGAGGGACGCCGCGGCATCGGCAAGCAGCGACTCGCGATCTGGCTCGGCCAGCTTCTCCTCTGCACCGGCGACTCCCCGCATCCCTGCGGCAAGTGCGCGAGCTGCCGCTATTCCGCGGAGCTCGTTCATCCCGATCTTCGCTGGTTCTTTCCGCGCCCGCGCTCCACGAGCACGGATCCCAACGCGCAGGAGATTCTCGAGGATCAGGCCGAGGCCGTGCGCGCGCGCGCCGCGGACTACGGACTCTACGCGCCGCCGAGCGGGAGCGACGCGATATTCGTCGCGACGGTGCGCGCGCTCGTGCAGTTCGCCGCCTACAGCCCGAGCGTCGCGAAGCGAAAGGTGATCATCGTCGGCGACGCAGAGCGCATGGTTCCGCAGGAAGGCGCGGATCAGGCAGCGAATGCATTTCTCAAGCTGCTCGAAGAGCCGCCGGCAGACACGACCATCATCCTCACATCGAGCGAGCCGGGAGCGCTGCTTCCGACCATCCGCTCGCGCGTCATCTCGCTGCGTGTCGCTCCGCTGCCAAACGCTGCGATCGCCGAATTTCTCCGCGACCCACAGGTCGCCAAGGCGCTGGACGCGCTGGATCTTCCGAAATCGGAAAGCGATCGCCTCGCTCTCGCCGCTGGCGCACCAGGCACGCTACTCGGCGTCACCGCGAGCGGCGAGGCCATGAGGATCGCGAAGTCGATGGTCGACGCCGCCGAGGGCTCGCGCAGTGACCGCATTCGCGCGGCCTTTGCGCTCTCATCTGCAGGAGCGCGGGGCGGCTTCTCGGAGCTCCTCGACGCGCTCACCGTGGTGCTGCACGGCCGTGTCCGGGAGGCCTCGAATGCCGGTAACGCCCATGCCGGTGAGCGTGCCAGCCGCGCGATCGATCTAATAGAAGGCGCAAAATTACGTGCAAGCGGCAATGTAAACCCGCAATTGATTGCGAGTGCAATGATTCGTGCCATGAGCGAACTCTAGAATGGACGAGCTGAGCCACGTAGATTCCACCGGTCAGGCGAAGATGGTGGATGTGTCGGAAAAGGCAGTTACGGCCCGCTACGCGCGAGCAACCGGCAGCATCCGCATGAAGCCCGAAACGCTCGAAGCCATACGCAGGAACTCGCTGGCGAAGGGAGACGTACTATCTGTAGCCCGGGTGGCCGGCGTACTGGCGGCTAAGCGTACCTGGGAGCTCATCCCGCTCTGCCACTCGCTCCCGTTGAGCGATGTCCAGGTCGATTTCACCCTGGATGAGGCACTTCCGGGGGTTCGTTGTGAGGCCGTAGCACGCACCAACGCTCAGACCGGCGTCGAGATGGAAGCCATCACAGCCGTAGCTATAAGCCTGGTCACGATTTACGACATGGCGAAGGCGATCGACCGAGGTATGTCGATATGTGACATAGTTTTACAGGAGAAGACAGGAGGCAAAAGCGGGAGCTGGAAACGGTCAGTCGGGGCATGACCGTTGCTTTAAGGTAGGGTGGGTCGGGATTCTAATCTTCCGATCGCACGTCTGGTTACCCCAGCAGACGGAGTCTGAATGAGCTATGTGAAGTCGAGCTATGCATATCGCGGAGAACGTCTCCGTCGCATTGATAGGATACGTAAAACTTTGATCGTGGCGGGGCTGCTCGTAGTCGTGGCGCTCCTGCCACGGGAGCGTCCCCGGGAGGCCGAGGCCTCGTCGACCCCCGTCGTCAGCGCCTTTCCGTTCGGAATCGCGGACGCTCGCCGGATGCACGCCGAGCTCGATTCTGCGAAGGGGCAGCTCGTTCTGGTGCAGGCGCAGCTCGAACGCGCCAATACCGTGATGGAGTATTCCACCAAGTACAAGGTGAGCGCCGACCTCGCGGGATCGATCTACGACGTCGCGCTGGCCGAGGGAATCGAGCCCGACCTGGGCTTCCGCTTGGTGAAGGTCGAGAGTGAGTTCCACGATCGCGCCACCAGTCGAGTCGGCGCGCTCGGCCTCACGCAGGTGATGCCGGCCACGGCGAGGGATTTCGTGCCGGGGATCACGCGCGAGCAGCTGTACGATCGGAAGACGAATCTGCAGATCGGCTTTCGCTACCTTCGCGGACTGATCGGCGAGTACAAGGGCGACGTGAAGCTCGCGCTCCTCGTGTACAACCGTGGCCCGGTCGCAGTCGAGAGCCTGCGCGCGCTCGGACTCGATCCGCGCAACGGTTACGAGGCGGCGGTCACGCGCGGTTACAGCGGCAAGGGAACGGTCGACTGATCGATTGAATCTCGCTTGTACTCAAAGGGCTCGCCGGCATGATCGCCGGCGAGCCCTTTGTCATCGAGCACCTGAATCGGCGGACTCAGTTGGCCCGCGATTTCTTCTTCGCGGTCTTCGACTTGTGCGCCCCCGTCTTCACGATCAGCACCTGCCCCGGAATCAACCGGCTGCCGCTCATCCCGTTGAGTCGCATCAATCCAGTGACTGTCGTGCCGTAGCGCACCGCGATCCGGCCGAGCGTTTCGCCTTTCACGACGACGTGCGTGGTCGTCGAGCCGCGCTTGGATGAGCCCCACTTCTCCACGCTCGGATCGGGAATGTCGAGCGCGCCGGCGACGACCGACGACGACGGGAACAGCACCGCCGCTCCCTGCGGCAGCCGTCCGCGCTTCGTGGGCTTGAGCCCGCGATTGTACCAGGTGAGCGTGCGCGCCGACACGCCGGCGCGCTGCGCGATCGACGACATCGTCTCGCCCTTCTTCACCGATGACTTCGTGAACGCCGAGCGATCGGACTGCGCGAGCTGAGCGTACGCGCTGTCGAATCCGTCGGCATGTCCCTTGGGCACTCGCATCACGAAGTGCTGGTCCGGAGGCGTGATGCCGCGCAGCACTTGCGGATTCAAATCCTGGATGTCCGCGAGCGATGCATTCGCCGCTTTCGCCACGGCCGCGAGCGGCGTCGCCGGCCCCACGAGGACGGTGTCGTACGAGAACTCGGGGAGATAATTCACCTTGAGTCCGTACTTTGCCGGCTCCTTCGCCACGAGCGCCGCGGCGATGAGCTTGGGCACGTAGTCGCGCGTCTCCGCGCGCAGATAGTTCCCGGCGGCCGCCATCGAGAAGAACGCGCTGTCGCCGCTCTCGCCCTCCACTTCATCCGCGTAGCGCTTGAGCCCGCGCGAGATGCGACCCGCGCCGCCGTTGTACGCCGCTGCCGCGAGGTAGTACGAGCCGAACTGATCCTTCAGCCAACCGAGAAACTTGATCGCCCCATCGGTCGAGCGAACAGGATCTCGACGCTCGTCGATCCACCAATCCACGCGCATCCCGGTGCCGCGCGCGGTGCTCGCCATGAACTGCCAGAGTCCGACGGCCGCGGCGCTCGAGTACGCATGCGGATTGTATCCGCTCTCGATGAGCGCGAGATACGTCATGTCTTCCGGCATGCCGGCCGCGTGCAACTTGCGGCGAATGATCGGTTCGTAGCGTCCCCCGCGCGCGAGCTCCTCCACGAAGCGATCGCTCGACGGACCGGTGAAGCGACTGACGAAATAGACGACGCGATTGTGCGTTTCGAAGGAGCGTACGTCGATGTCCCAGGTGGGCTCCGCTGCCGCGGCGGGCGCGGTGGCGAGCGAGTCGCCGAAGATCTTCACGGCCTCGTGCGTCACGTCGTGCTGCGCCACGTGCACCGAGTCCGGCCGTTCACTGTCGAGCGGGACGTTGGCGACTGACGTGCTCGTGTCTTTTGCAGTGGGCGCCGCCGCCGCGACCGGCGTGGGCGCCTGTTTGGGCTTGGCGCCGTGACACGCGGATACCACCACCGCCAGCGTCACGACCGCGAACCGCCCCTTCACCTACTTCCTCGCGCGGCTCGGCCGAGCGTCTGTTCTCGTACGGATTCGATCATTGTCGCTCCGTGTGGATGCGATGGGGCGAAAGCCCTCAGCGCATCGCGATGAAATTACCGAGCACCCGGTTGGTGGCGCCGAGCACAGCGATCACGGCGCCGCGCACCTGATCGTCCTCGACAAGACAGGAACCGAGCAGCTTGAGCGGGCCGTCCGCGCGATTGGTGATCGAGACGATGATCACGTTGGCGTCGAATGCCCGAATGGACTTCACGCCCGCGAGGTCGAACTGGAGCACGTTGTCGGAGAAGCGCTCGATCGCGCGGAGTGCCGCTTCAGCCGCCACGCGCAAGTCTACCGTGGGGCTCGATTGGCCGGAAGCCGACCCGCGCACCTTGATCCCCTCGATCCACTCGAGCTCGACTTCGGCGGTGCAGCGACCGCCTGGGGTGCGATGAAATTTGAAATCGCTGAAGCGCAACCGTTGCCGGTGCTGCTGCAGCTCCTGCGGAGAGCTGGAGTTTGTGGCCATCAGAGGGTGATCCGGCATGGTCTCGGGAGCGGCGGATTCGCGTCGGCGCTCGGTAGTGCCGGCATTCACATCACGAGTAACCGTTCGGAAAGCAACGCGCTGGCGTCCGCGTGAGGCGCGAATCATATTCGCGACATGATCACTTTCATTGCAACCCTCGCGCTCGCCGCGACGCTGGGTCACCCCGCTTCGGTGACTTCGACCGACTCCCTCGCCGCACAGATCCAGGCGCGGGTCGCACAGCTCCCTGGCGCCGAAGTTGGTGTCGCGTATCACAAGCTCGGGACTGGCGACTCGCTCTACTTGAACGGCGATCAGAGCTTTCACGCCGCGAGCACGATGAAGGTGCCGATCATGGTGCAGCTCTTCCGCCGCGTCGACGCGGGCGGGCTGTCACTCGACTATCAGCTGCTGGTCGTCAACCAGTTTGGCTCGATCGTGGATGGATCGCCCTACGCGCTCGACGAAACCGACGACTCCGACAGCGCGATGTACAAACGCGTCGGCACGCGCGTGACCGTGCGCGATCTCATCACGCACATGATCACGCGATCGAGCAACCTCGCGACGAACTCGCTCGTCGCGCTCGCGAACGCTGCGGCGGCCGAGTCGACGATGCGGTCGCTCGGCGCGATGAAAATCCGCGTTTTGAGGGGCGTAGAGGATCAGAAAGCGTTCGACGCGGGGCTCAACAACACGACCACGGCGCGCGATCTCTCGATCATTCTGACGGCGATTCAGGAGAACAGGGCGGCATCGCCGAAGAGCTGCGCGACCATGCGCGAGATTTTGCTCGAGCAGGAATTCAACACGGGCATTCCATCCGAGCTGCCGAGCGGCACCAAGGTCGCGCACAAGACCGGATGGATCACCGGCATGACGCACGACGCTGCGCTCGTCTATCCGGTGAATGGGCGCACGTACACGCTGGTGGTATTGACGAAGGGAATTCCGGACGAGCCGACCGCACAAAAGTTGATCGGCGACATCTCGAAGCTCGTCTACGATCACGCGATGGGGACGGTCGTCAGCATCAAGTAGAAGGGCGCGAACGACCCGGATTCGTGAGCGGAGGCAGCGCGGCACCGGCTGTGCCTCTTGCAACAAAGTTTCCAAGATGCAACGAAATGTTGTGCGAAAAGGGAAAATCTGGCGCAGGGTGAAATTAGAACATCATGTGTAACAATGGGTTACACCGGGCACAGGCGTTGCTTGAGGGATAGCTGCCCGCGTAGTCCGCGCCGTCACTTGGCGCTAACCCTTGCCGCGCAGAGTCCGCCCCTATGTCGCAACACCCGCAGGCCCGCCGGACGGTCAGCCCTGCCGTCACGAGCTTTCAGCGCGCTCCATCCGACATGCCGCAGCCAGAGCCCAAGCCTGCTCCCGGTTCGGAGTTCGGGCTGGAAAGCATCGTAGGCGAAAGCGACACGCTTCGCGACGCGCTCGACAGAGCGCGCAAGGTGGCCGCGAGCCGGATGACCACCGTTCTCATCGTCGGCGAGACGGGGACTGGCAAGGAGCTGGTCGCGCGCGGCATCCACTACTCGGGACCGGCGCGCGGCGAGCCATTCGTTGCGGTGAACTGCGCGGCGATCCCGGAGACGCTGCTCGAGTCCGAGCTGTTCGGGCACGAGCGCGGCGCCTTCACGGATGCGAGGTCGCAGAAGCGCGGGCTCATGGAGCTCGCGGGCCAGGGGACGCTCTTCCTCGACGAGATCGGGGAGATGCCGCCGCGGCTCCAGCCGAAGCTGCTGCGCGCGCTCGAAGAGCGCCGCGTGCGCCGGCTTGGCGGGCTGCAGGAAGTGGAGATCACCTGCCGCATCATCGCGGCGGCGAACAGCTCCCTGCACGACGCGGTCGCGCGTCTCGAGTTCCGCGAAGATTTGTACTACCGGCTCAATGTGTTCCGCGTCGCGCTGCCTCCGCTTCGCGATCGGGAAGGCGATGTCGAGCTGCTCGGTAACTATTTCCTGAAAGAGCTCGCACGCCAGCAGGAGCTCGAGCCGAAGGCGCTCGACGCGGGCGCCGTGGCTGCGCTGCGCGCGCACAATTGGCCGGGGAACATTCGCGAGTTGAAGAACGTAATTGAACATGCGGCGATTCTCTGCGAGGGCGAAGTCATCAGCGCCTCGCACCTCATGATTCAGCAGCGCCGCTCGCATTCGGCGGCACGCACGGATGGCGCGACGCGCGAGATCCAGATTCCGCCGGAAGGAAAGTCGCTCGACATGATCGAAAAGGAGGCAGTATCTGCGACGCTCGAGATCACGCGTGGCAATCGCAGTGCGGCGTCCCGAATACTTGGCATTTCACGACCGACACTTGCGCGCAAGATGCGCGAGTACGGACTCACGACCGTTGGAATCGACCGCGCGGAGTGAACGCACGATACTCCGGGCGGCTCGTTGCCCGGAGTCACTTCTCGCTTGAACAGGTTCGCATGTCGCCTCGGCAGCATGACGAGTAATTCAATCAAGGTGCTGCTGATCACGCCGACCGAGCGCGACGTGCGCCGGTTGCAGGGCGCCGTCGACGCGCCCGGCGCGAGCCACGTCGAGCTCACGCACGTGCTCGACGTGGGCGGCGCCGTGCGCCGCCTCAGCGACGCGCGCTTCGACGCCATACTCCTCGATCTCGCGGTTGCGCACACGCATCCGCTGGAGCCGCTCTGGCGCATGCACGAGCACGCGCCCGATGTGCCGATCATCGTGCTCACGAGCATGGACAACGAGACGCTCGCGGTGCGCGCGCTCAAGGCCGGCGCGCAGGACTCGCTCGTGAAGGGGCAGATCGACGGCAACCTGCTCACGCGCGCGATCCGCTACGCGATCGAGCGGCACCAGCTCCAGATGGCGCTGCACGCGATGTCGCTCCTCGACGATCTCACGGGGCTCTACAACCGCCGCGGATTCCTCACGCTCGCGCGCCAGCACCTCAAGATGGCCGACCGGCTGCGCAAGCGCGTATCGCACATCTTCGTCGATCTCGATGGGCTCAAGCGCATCAACGACACGATGGGCCATCGACACGGCGATCAGGCGCTGATGGAAACCGCGGAGATGCTGAAGGAGACGTTCCGCGAGTCTGACATCATCGCGCGCATCGGCGGCGATGAGTTCGTGGTGCTGGCGATGGACAATGCGGCTGGCATTCTCGAGGACTCGTGGCAGCTGCGCGTGCAGGACAACATCGCGCTCCGTAATCGCCGGCCGAATCGCGTGTATCAGCTCTCGGTGAGCATGGGCGTCGCGTACTACGACCCCGACTTCCCGACGGCACTCGACGACCTGCTCGCGCGCGCGGACACGCTGATGTACGAAGACAAGCGTGCGAAGCGCAATCCGGACGAGTCGAGCGCGTTGGTGCACGCGCCGCGGGGGGATTAGTCAGCCGCTAGCGTGTTGAGGGTGGGAAGCCAACGGCAACCGCGAACTACGAGCACGAAAGAGACAAAAAACGGCCGGAATCGAACCATGTAGGAACTGGCTGAATCGCGCGAGCCGATACCTCCAATACTCCAGACTCGATGCGTTCGTATGCCGGGTCGAAGGCGAACCGCGCTAGGTTCGATTCCGGCCTTTTTTTGTTTCTTTCGTGCTCGTAGTTCGCGTCTGACCATTCGCGCCCGCCAACGCGAAAAGGGCCGACCGAAAATTTCTTCGGTCGGCCCTTTCTCTTCGCAATACCCGACTGCTCTACGCCCCTTCGACGATGATCAAATACTTCGACGGCCCCCAGAACTCGGCGGGCTGCGAGATGTGCAGGGCGCCGGTGGGCTTGCCGTCCGAGCCCTGCGTCTGCTCGATCAGCGTCGGATCCTGACGCGACACCACCTTGTACGGTCGGTCGGTGATGTGCAGCGCGATCGGCGTGTCATCCCACTTGTTGATCGCGGTGAACGCAGACGCATCGAGCTTCCGCGCGGGGACGAGCGCCTTGTGTCCGAAGAAGAGGAACTTCGATCCCTCCTCGACGATGATTCCCTTCGCCTTCAGATCGTCCTTCGTGCCGACCACATAGTACACGGTGTTCGCGGCCTTGCGAAGATCGGTGACTGTGTCGGCGATCGCGGCGTTGCTCGACGCGAGCGACGTGTTCGCGGTGGTCAGCGAGTCGACGCGCAGATTGAGCGCGGCGAGATCGACCTTGTTCTGCTCGAGCATCGACTGAAGGTTCGTGATCGTCGCCTGGTAGTCGGCGACCTGCGTGCCGAGCCCCTTGTTCTTCTCGTTGAGCGCAGCGACGCGCGCGCGGCTCTTGTTGAGGAGCGCCGTGATCTCCTGCACCTTGCCGAGCAGGCTGGCGCGATACGCCGCCTGCGAGTCGCCGCTATGCTCGCCCTTCACATCGAGCGGCACGTGCGACTGCAGTCCCTTCACCTTCGACATCTCCTTGTCCATATCGGAGAGGAGCTGCGTCGTCTGCTGGAAGCCCTGCATGAGCGAGTCCTGCTGCGCCGAGACGGCGCGCGCTTGCGCGAGCTGCGTGCTCAGCACCGCGACGGAGTCCGGCGCGGAGGCTGACGTGCTTCCACCAGATCCGATCTTTTCGCAAGCGACGAGCGTGAGGCCCAGAAGAAGGTAGATGGGCGCGCGTGACATCATGTGGCTCCTGAACTCGAAAGTAGAACGAACGCGAACGTAGACCAGACTCATAATAAAGCATGTTGAGACCGCTGGCACCGTGACAATCGTCACACTCTGTGCCAATCAGTCGCGCAGCAGAAACGAGATGTCATCCCCCGCAGAGTACTCGACGCGCGGCGCGCCGTAGAAAAATACGGGCGCACTACCGAGTCCGTTTAGTGCGATCGCGTCGTCCGTGATGCGGAGCGAGCACCCCTCGCGAAGTCCGAGCACGCGCACCGTGCGATTCACGGCGACGAATTCCTCGAGTCGCTCGGCGCGCGTCTCCCCCTGGTGACCGGGCGGATGAAAGTCGGTGTAGTGCGCGTTGATCTGAAACGGAATGAGATTGAGCGCGCGCAGTGAGCGCGGCTCGATGATGGGCATGTCGTTGGTGGTGCCCATCGTCGGTGCAGAGATCACGGCGCCGGCGCTCCAGCCGATGTACGGCACGCCCGCGTGAACCCGGGCGCGGATCGCGTCGATGAGCTCGCGCTCGTAGAGCGTCGCGAGAAGCTGAAAGGTATTCCCTCCCCCGACGACGATGGCTTCGGCCTGCGCGACCGCCTGGATGGGATCGGACGCGTCAGTGATCGATTGAAGCTCGTATCCCAGCGCCGCGAATGGAACGGCGGCACGCCCGGCGTAATCCGCATGCGAGATGCTGACGCCGGCGTACGGGATGAAGAGCACGCGGCGGATCGCATCGCCGAGTATGGAGCGGATGGCCGAAGAAGAATGCAGAAGGAAGACGCCGTTGGCGTCCCGTGAGCTCGAGAGGAGCAGCAGGCGACGGGTCATCTGTTGGATGATCGAGTGTGCTTAGCTTGGAAGAGGCGCAGTAGACGGAGAGAGATGAGCATGGCGCAGCACGATCCATCGTTGGGTGAGGAGATCGCAAACGCAATCACGCACGGCGCGGGGCTTTTGGCGAGCCTCGTCGCGCTCCCGGTGCTGATTTGGTCCGCTGCGCAAAGCCACGATGGCGCGCGAGTGACGGGGGCGGCCATCTTCGGAGGCACTCTCTGTCTGCTGTACACGGCGAGCACGCTTTACCACTCCTTTCCACCCGGGCGAACGAAGCGCGTGTTCCGGGTGCTCGATCATGGCGCGATCTACCTGCTCATCGCGGGTACCTACACGCCCTTCGCGCTCGGAGCGCTCCGCGGACCGTGGGGATGGTCGCTGCTGGCGGTGTCGTGGACGTTGGCGGTGGCGGGGGTGCTAATGAAGGCGACGGTAGGCTTCCGGTACGAGAAGCTGTCCACCGTCATTTATGTGGCCATGGGGTGGATGGCGATTGTCGCGATCAGGCCCCTCATGCAGCACGTCGCGCCGGCTGGGCTGATCTGGCTGATCGTGGGCGGGCTCTGTTACACGGGGGGCGTGGCGTTCTACGCTACGGACCGGCGACTCTGGTACGGACACGCCATCTGGCACCTGTTCGTGGCTGCCGGAAGCGTCTGTCATTTCTTCGCGGTCCTGGGCTACGCAACGGGGACCGGATAACGGTTAAAGGGCTCCAATGGAGCCCGAGCTCATGCCGGAATCTGCAATTCACGCGGCAAAATGCCATGCAGATCGGAGTTGTACATATGGCACTCAATCTCGTAACCCTTTCATTGTGAGCAACTTAGGCGAGCTCGGCCGAACGGCACCGGGAATGCCATAGTGCAGGCCGTGATTCAAACGGCGCCCACCCGAATGTGGGGGAAGAACACTGCAATCAACCAGCACAGGAGAGATACATGTCGCGCATGCGTAAGGGCTTTACGCTGATCGAGCTTCTGATCGTCGTCGTCATCATCGGCATTTTGGCCGCGATCGCGATTCCGAAGTTCGCGAGCACGAAGGAGAAGGCGTATCTCGCCTCCGAGAAGTCGGATCTGCGCAACCTCGCCACGTCTGAAGAGGCC
>Ga0207712_10000195_pt1 | contig 62560 bp, 59 predicted proteins | sample KBSS44metaG_FD_184402 | JGI IMG/M metagenome (GOLD analysis project Ga0207712, IMG submission 184402) | Switchgrass rhizosphere microbial communities from Kellogg Biological Station, Michigan, USA - KBS S4-4 metaG (SPAdes) (version 2) | ecosystem: Host-associated > Plants > Roots > Rhizosphere...
TGACGATCCGCGTGGCGACGCGGCTGAGGAATTCCGGATCGAAATGGAAGACGTCGGCCGTCATACCGTCGACGGACGTCACCGCCCTCAGCCCGCAAACATAATCGTAGGTGCGAAAGTCGCCCATCACCCCCACGGTGCGCACCGGAAGGAGCACGGCGAACGCCTGCCAGATCGCATCGTACAGGCCGGCGTTGCGGATCTCCTCGAGATAGACGGCGTCCGCCTTCCTCAGGATGTCGCACTTCTCACGCGTGACTTCGCCGGGGATTCGGATCGCGAGCCCAGGCCCGGGGAACGGGTGGCGTTGGACGAAGGCTTCGGGGAGCCCGAGCTCGCGCCCGAGTTCGCGCACCTCGTCCTTGAACAGTTCGCGCAGCGGTTCGACGAGCTTCATGTTCATCCGCTCGGGCAAGCCCCCGACATTGTGGTGGCTCTTGATCGTGACCGACGGACCGCCGGTGAAGCTGACGCTCTCGATCACGTCGGGGTAGAGCGTGCCCTGGGCGAGGAAATCGGCGCCGCCGATTTTTGTCGCCTCGGCTTGGAACACGTTGATGAATTCCGAACCGATGAACTTGCGCTTGGCCTCTGGGTCGGCGACGCCCTCGAGCCCCCCGAGGAAGTCCGAGCTCGCATCCACATGGATGAGGGGGATGTTGTAGCTGTTGCGGAACAGGCTCACGACTTGCTCGGCCTCGCCGAGGCGCATCAGCCCATGATCGACGAACACGCAAGTCAGCTGCTCGCCGATCGCCTCATGGATGAGCACTGCGGCAACCGCGCTGTCGACCCCGCCGGAAAGACCGCAGATCACTCGGCCGCCGCCGACTTGTTCGCGGATGTCGGCAATCTTCGCGTCGCGGAAGCTCGCCATGGTCCAGTCGCCAGCGCAGCCGCAAACGTGGCGCACGAAATTGGCGAGCAATTTCCCGCCGTCCGGAGTGTGCACGACTTCCGGGTGGAACATCAGCGAGTAGCGCCTGGCATCCTCGTTGGTGGCGATCGCGAACGGCGCGCCTTCGGACCGCGCGACCACCTCGAAGTCGGGCGCCAGAGTTTCTACCCGGTCGCCGTGGCTCATCCACACCTGATGCTTTTCGCCGACATTCCAAAGTCCATCGAAAAGCGCCGAAGGAGCCGCGATCTCGATGAACGCCCGGCCGAATTCCTTCTGGTCGGAAGTGACGACCTTGCCTCCCAATTGCTGATGCAAGGTCTGCTGGCCGTAACAGATGGCCAGCAGCGGGACGCCGCTGTCGAACATGATTTGCGGAGCTCGCGGACTGTCCGCTTCAGTCACCGAAGCCGGACCGCCCGAGAAGATGACGCCTTTAGGGCGGAGTCGCCTGAACGCGTCCTCGGCCGCATTGAACGGGGCGATCTCGGAATAGACCCCGGCCTCGCGAACGCGCCTGGCAATCAGCTGCGTCACCTGGCTGCCGAAGTCGACGATGAGAATGGATTCGGTGGGCTGGACCGTCATGGCGGGCCGATAGAGAGCATCGCCGCGCGAGTAAACCTTGCCGATGTTTGCTGCTGTTTCGAACGGCAAGCCATGCTATGAGGTTTCCGCCGGATCGCTGGGTTGGGGGAAACCCATGAGCATCGACTGGGAAGTCGCCAAGGTCTGGTTCGTCGTCATCGCGCTGATCGCGTTCAACCTGCCGATCGGCGTCGCCGCGTGGAAATTCCGCAACACGACCGGCCTCGGCGAGGTCCTTCAGGAGAAGGACACCGAGGGGAATGATACTGGGGCGTTAAGCTACAGCCGGGTGACGGGCCTCATCGGCGCTGTGGTCGTAGCGTCGCTGTTCTGGGTCATGAGCAACGTCGCGATTGCGATCGCGATCCTCGATCCGACGGAGCTTCCGGACATCCTCAACGGCGTCACGAAGCTATTCTTCGTCGGCGCGGCGCTGTTCCTGCCCTACGCGTTCAATCAGCTCAAATCACTCGTCCAATAGGCGCGGCTCATGGCGAAAGCTCCTGCGAAGCCGCGCCCGACGAGGCGAAGGCGCCGCTCCCAACCCGAGCGCAAGCGCTCGAATGCCGGCCGAGTCATCGGCGCGGCGATCGGAATCGCGGCCGCGGCCGGCGTGGGCACCGGCCTGAACACCCCGGTCACCGAAGTGCACGGTCCGACATGCGGGGGGACTGAGCGGTGGAATGTCAAATCGGCCAATGATCCGGACGCTTCGAAAATCGATCCTAATCCGCAGGGTCCGTTCACAGTTGCCCAGATGAACCAGATTCTACCGGGCCCACTCAGTCCCGGCGGTCGGATGGCGGCCGAGAAGAAGCAATACACGATCCGCGGCTTCCTTTCCTTCTTCAAGGAGGAGGACGACGGCGATTATCACGTTGTGATCACCGACCAGCCCGGCGATTTTGCGAAGGGCCAGAACACGCCTCCGAACGGCCGCAGCATGGTGGTCGAGTTCCCCGATGTTAAATGCCTCAGCGGCAAGAGCGGGTTGGGGCCGCACTCGTCGGTATTTGCCCCGCAACTGGCCGAGGCGCGCCTCGCCTTCGAGAAGCATACGGGCAGCATCAGTGGATCGAAAATCACCACGCAGATCCCGGTGACGGTCACTGGCGTCGGCTTCTTCGACCGCGCGCATGGCCAGAAAGGCCGGGCGACGGAGCGTGCACAACCGGACGGTCGCGAGGTCGTGATCGAGCTTCATCCGGTGACGGAGATCACGTTCGACGCGGAACCCGATCCGGACTGATTGTTAAGTGATAACTTAAGTGTCTTGACGCCTGACCGACGGCTCGATAGTTAAGCTCATGCTTAACGATTCGTCGCAGCTCGACCGCGCTTTTTCAGCGCTCGCCGACCCGGTCCGCAGGGGCATGCTCGCCCGACTTTCGCTGGGCCCTGCCTCGGTCAGCGAGCTCGCAGCGCCCCTGCCGATCAGCCTGCCCGCCGTGCTCCAGCACCTAAAGGCGCTGGAACTGAGCGGCCTGGTTGCGTCGGAAAAGAAGGGCCGCGTGCGGACCGTTCACATGGAGCCCAATGCACTGATGGCCGCCGAAAGCTGGCTCATCCGAAGGCGCCAGGAATTGGAAGCCCAGCTCGACCGTTTCGAACAGCATTTGGCGACACTGAAGGGAAGCGATTGATGAGTTGCAAGACCAGCACCACGGACCGGATATTGTTGAGTTCGGGAGGCATCGCCGCGCTCCTCTTCTGCAGCATCGCAACCTATGAAATGTCGACCCGTCCCGGCTTTGATATCCGGCGGCACGCGATCAGCATGCTGAGCCTCGGTGACCGCGGCTGGATCATGGCCGCAACGTTCATCGGATCCGGCGTACTGACTTTGCTCTGCGCAGCAGGGCTCAGCCGAGTGGTACGTGGAAGCTGGCTGGCGTTCCTGATCGGAATCTACGGACTGGGCCTCATTGCGGCCGGAATATTCCCGGCCCCCGCGAGTTTCGGTTTCCCTCCCGGAACGCCCGACCAACAGGTGCCGGTGATGACCGGCAGCGCCATCATTCACTCTATGTCCTTCATGCTCGCCTTCACGTCGCTGACGATTGCCTGCTTCGTTGCGGCACGGCACCTGTCGGGCGGTGCGGCAACATCCTCCCGCCTCGCGGGGGTCGCCATGCCTGTCCTCGTAGTACTCGGAATGACGAGCATCATCCCCACGGGCATCGCCTTCTATGTCGCCGCGATCGTCGGATGGGGTTGGCTCGCGCTGATCGTCATGGCGCTTGCGGATGCCTCCACTGAGTCCGGTCAGCCGGCCCAATCACTGACCTGATCCTTTACGGAGAATGCGATGACCTTCGAAGCCTACCTCACCAATATTCACGCCAAGACCGGCAAGAGTCCGGAGGATTTCCATGCCCTCGCGATCGAAAAGGGGCTGATGAACGCCGATACCAAAGCGATGCAGATCGTCGCCTGGCTGAAGGAGGAATTCGCCCTGGGCCACGGTCACGCAATGGCGATCTGGTGCGCATTCCAAAAGAACGGCTGGACTGGGCCTAACTGAAGACTTCCATCTTAAAGGAGACCGCAATGAATACTGACCTGATCCTAGAACGCACGCTCGATGCGCCGATCGAGCTCGTATGGGAGGCGTACACCAACCCCGAACATATCAAGCAATGGTTCGCCCCCAAGCCCTATCAAATCACCGAGTGCGAGTTCGATCTTCACCCCGGCGGGATCTTTCGAATCCGCATGGTCGGCCCGGATGGGTTCGACACCGGGCATGGAGTCCCTGGCTGCGTGCTCGAGGTCATCGATCGCGAAAAGCTGACCTGGACCAGCGCGCTCGGTCCCGGATATCGGCCGAACCTGTCAGGCGAAGGCTGTGAGAGCTTTCCCTTCACCGCGGTGGTGACCTTCGCCGACGCCGGGAACGGCAAGACGGCCTACCGGGCGGTCGCGCTCCATAAGGATGTCGCGGACCGCGAGAAGCATGAACAAATGGGCTTCAACGAAGGCTGGGGAACCGTCGCCGGTCAGCTCGAAGACTTCGCGCAGAGCCTCGCCGCCAACGTCTAAGCGGCTAGCAGTAAGTCAGCTGCTTCGGCGGTAGCCGAATGACCAATGCCGAGCTCATCGAGCAGGCGTCCAAGCTCATCGAGGGTGAGGAAGCCGGAGCACGGGTAAGCACCGGGTTCCGGCTTCCAGCCGTCACGCAGACGGCGGATCAGGGCGAGCGCCGGAATGACCGGCACAAAGGGACCAAGGTTTGCGGCCGCGTCGAGCATCCATTTTGCAGTCGCCGGCTCGCCGTTCTGCCCCACGCCCGACGCTTCGACGATCATCGCGCCGCGGTCGCTGCCGAGCGGACATAATTGGCGGGCCATCCACAGGAGGGCACCAGCGGCCGGACGAAGCGATGCAACCCAGCCCCAACGCACTGGCAGCGACAGTAGCCATAGACCGAGGTGAAGAAACGGCAGCTCGAGCCCGGCGACAAACTCAGCCGAGCGGGTCGGCCGATAACGCTCGACGAGCAGTTCCTGCTCGGGCGTGTCGCATACGCTCGCCCAGCGCTTGCCCGCCGAGCCGCAGTCGATCCGGCCCTGGAGCGACCAGCCGGCAATTTCCCGCCATTCACCGGAACGGAAAACCCGGACGGGTTTCCCAACATAGGACAGGATTGCCTCAACCACCGACCGGCCGCGCGGCGCCCGATTACCTGGGAATATGCCGATGCGGATGTCGTCAATGCGACGCCAATGCGCCGTCAGCTCGTCAAGCACCGCGTGCGAAAGTGCTGGGATCGAACTCGCGCCGGAAATGACTGCGGTTCCAGCCTGGCGTGCGGCCTGGTTGGAGCGTCGAATCGAGCAGACAAATTCGCGCCCGTCGGCCAAATCGATATAGTTGACTTGAGCCGCGATGCATTGCTCGATCAAGCTGGTGCGCGAGCCCTGAAACGGTCCCGCGCAATCGATCACAAGATCGAACCCCGCGAGTTCGCTGGCGCAGATACGTTCGCGATCCACAAACTGGACCGCGCTCCCGAGAGTCGCGGCGAGCGAGTCGAGCGGGCGTAGCCGCCGCCCACCGAGGGTCAGGCGCACGCCCCGCTCGCGAGCCGCAAGTCGCGCGAGGCGCGAGCCGAACACGCCGCTCGCGCCGACGATAAAGACCTGGATTTCTCGCTCAATCGACATCGTCGAACAGTATCTCCTGGCGGATCAGCGTGCCGGCGAGGGGGTGAACCACCTCGAGTCCGAAGAGGAAACTGGCGCCGGCGACCTGGCGGTGGGTGACTCGAGTAACGCCCGGGGTAAGGGCGAGCGGCAGACGCGTTCGCCGCGGACCGATTTGGAAGAAGTAATGGTCGCTGACGAAGGCAATGCCGTCGCTTAGCGTCTCCATGCGCAGTGCCATGCCAAGCCCGCCGCCGAGATATTCCTCCAGACCAGTCGGACCGCAAAAGCGCTTGGCGCTGTGAATGACCTGCGGGAAGCCGCTGGGACGCGCATAAATGCGGGTCCAGTTTTGTCCTCCGCCGCTGCTGTCTTCGCTGACTGCGACCAGGGCGCCGCCGCCCGATTTGCCATTGAGCGGCAGCGGCGCACCGACCAGCCGGCAAAGCTGCGCCAGCAGCCATCCCAGACGCGATACCCGCATTTCGACCACCAATCCGCGATAGAGCGCGACTTGCGCGCCGCTGAGGCGCTTCGAGAAGCGCCGTTGGACTTCGACCGGCAATAAGTCCCATGCCTCCGCTCCAACCAGGGCGCGAAAACGAAGATCGTGCAGGCGCGCCTCGGTCCACTGAGGCTGTTTTGGCAGCTGATGCAGGGTTGCGCCCATCTCAGATCCCTTCCAGCCGCCGAATTCAGGCGGCCTTGGTTTTCGCCCGGCCGAGGAAGCGCGTGACCCTCGCGCCCATCTTGATCAGCGTCATCAAGGTCGATTTCGGCACCTGCATCATTTCGTCGTGCCAGCGCGACATGGTCGTGACGAAATCGAGCATGGCATTCAGCCGCTGTTTGGCGACCGCTGAAATATCGGGATCACGCTCGGCGTCGGCGGTGCAGGCCCGAAGCGCGGCCTCGGCCGGATCGACCTCACGAGCCTTGCGGCCCTTGGCGATGCGGGTGACGATCTCCCAAATGTCGGTCTCGGCCGCAAAGTGATCGCGGCGATCGCCCAGCAGGGGCACACGGTGAATCAGGCCCCAGCTCAGGAGCTCCTTGATCGAATTGGAGACGTTGGAGCGGGCGAGCCCAAGCTGGTCGGCAATCGTTTCGGCAGTGAGTGGCTGTTCGGACAAATACAGCAGAGCATGGATCTGGGCGACCGAGCGGTTGACCCCCCACTGGCTTCCGAGATCGCCCCAGTGCAGCACGAACCGGGTAACAGCAGCTGACAGAGGTTCAGTATTGTCATTTATTTCTGTCATGACAGAATTATCTGTCACTAACGTTGAATCGAGTCAATATGTGAACAAAAAAAGCGCGGACGCTGAAACCAGCGCCCGCGCTCCACTCTGCCCCCTAAAGCTTAGTAGCGGCGATAGCCGTACTGGCTGTAGTCGTATGGCGTATAGCCGTAGCTATTCGAACGGTTCACGCGATCGATGTCGATGTCGCTGATGAACCCGCGATAGTCGGTCTTGCACTTCCACGTGAGGTCGACCTGGCCCTGGCCAGCGTAGCCGTAACCGTAGCCTGCGTTCATGCCGCTGCTTGCGACACCGCGAACCGTCAGGCCGCCGCTCGAGCGCGGCTCGACACGGCTGATCCCGAGGACCCGGGCATTGCCGTAGCCGTAGCCATTATAGCCTCCGTACGGATTGCCGTACGCGCCGTAGCCGCCGTACGCGCCGTACCCGCCGTTACCGCCGTTGAGACGCTGCTGCACCGCGGCAGCGCATTGATTCACAATGGCCTGCTGGTTGTTGTAGCCATAGCCGTTGCCATAGCCACCGCCGCCCAGCACTTGGTTCAGCACCTGGCCGATGACGTTGCCGCCACCGTAAGGATTACCGTAGCCCGGATAATATTGCGCGGCGGCGGGCGCCGCACTCATCAGCGCGGCAGCGGCGACGCCGCCCGCAATCACAAACTTCAAAGCCGTCATGGCCCGTCTCCTAAAAACGCGCCGACCGTAAAACGCACGGCGGCCTTGTTGGGGCTCAGTATCGTTGCGGCGCTGCACAACGGCTGAACCAAGCGTTTGCCGCGGTTCAGGATCGTTAACGAAAGCCCTTGCAGGTCAAGAGCTTATCCGTGCAGCAGATCGACTCCGATCGCCGAATGCAGGAACAGGCCGACCGCCAGATCCTCGTGGATCGCGGAATGATCGAATCCGTGGCCTGCCGGTGCCTCGCTGGAGAGACTGACCACGCTCGACGCGCTCGACGTGAAGATGAAATCGCTCGCGTGCAGCTGGTTGGGCTTATAGCCGTCGACCTGCAGCGAATCCCCCGTTCCCCAGGTGATGACCGTGTTGCTCCCGACCTTGGTGAGCGTGAGATCGCTGAAATCGTCGACCCCGCTAACCCCCTGGAACACGATCTTGTCCGTGTTGCCGAAGTCGGTGATGCGGTCGTTGCCGCTGCTGTTCTCGATCACGAAACGGTCGTCGTTCTGGTTGCCGGTCATGACATCGTTGCCCCGGCCGCCGTAGAATGTGTCATTGCCCCTGCCGCCGATCAGCGTGTCGTTGCCCGCAGCGGGACCCGAACCGTCATCGGCTTCGCCGAACAAGGCGATCGGGCCCGATCCGCCGGCGCTGTCGGCCGTGTCGACCCAGATCCGGCCATCGCCGTAGAGCGTGTCATTGCCGTCGCCGCCCGACAGCGTATCGTTGCCGAAGTCGCCGAGAATGATGTTGGCGCCACTGTTGCCGGTTAGGGCGTCGTCGAACAGCGAGCCCGAGACATTCTCGAACCCGCTGGTGTTCATCATCCCCTGCTCGGTGTCCTGCGCCGCACCCTGGAGCGCCAGGCTGTAGGTCACACCTGCGGCGCTGATTTCGACATGGCCGCCCAGGAACGACAGCGTATCCGTCCCGGTCCCGCCGTCGAGCGTATCGTCGCCGCCGCCAGTTTCCAGCACGTCATTGCCGGCCCCGCCGGTAAGCGTATCGTCACCGGTGCCGCCGCCGGCCACCCCGTCGGATCCGTCCCACAACCAGTTGTCGCCGCCATTGCCGATCAACGTATCGCCCAGCGTCGTGCCGGACGCATGCTCAATTCCGATCAACGTATCCATGCCCTGGCCAGTGTCCTGCGCCACGCCCTGGATGTTGAGGTCGAAATGGATGCCCACCACCGGGGTCGGCACGAAGGACGACACCCGATCATAGCCGGCTCCGCCGTCAAGCGTGTCGGCGCCGTCGCTGCCGCGAAGGAAATCGTTGCCGTTGCCGCCCAGCATGATGTCGTCGCCGCCGCGGCCGAAGAGGGCGTCGCCGCCATCTCCGCCGGTCAGGACGTTGGCATCGTTGTTGCCGTTGATGAAGTCGTTGAACGCCGATCCGCTGATATTCTCGATGCTGATCAGCGTGTCATTTTCCGTGCCTGCTTCATTCGTCGCGAAGCCGTTGCCGCCGGTGCCCAGCCCGACAGTGACCGCCTCGGTCCATGACGCGAAGCTGGCGGTGTCGTTGCCGCCGCCGCCGTTCATGATGTCGTCGCCGGCCCCGCCATCGAGCGTGTCGTTCCCGTCGATGAGCAAGGGATCGAGCGAGGTGACATCGGCCCAGGTCGTGATCGGGCCAGAACCGCCGGTCTGATGCGTGTCGACGTGGATTCGGCCATCGCCATAGAGCGTGTCGCTCCCTGCACCGCCCAGGAGCGTGTCGTTGCCGGTGTCTCCGGCGATGACATTGTCGCCGCCGTCGCCAGTGAGATTGTCGTCGTAGAGCGAACCGGACAGATTCTCGAACCCGGTCGCATTCATCATGCCTTGCTCGGTATCCTGAGCCGCGCCCTGCAGCGCGAGGCTCACCGTAACTCCAGCCGAGGTGATTTCACTCTGACCCCCAAGCAGCGACCAGGTATCAATTCCGGTCCCACCGTCGAGCGTGTCGTTGCCGTTGCCGACCTCGACGAGATCGTTGCCGCCGCCAGCGCTAATATTGTCGTCGCCGGTGGCTGCGACGGTCGCGTCGCCGTCCGATCCATCCCACAGCCAGTTGTCGCCACCGTTGCCGATCAACGTGTCGTCGAGAACGGTGCCGGACGCATGTTCGATGTTGAGCAGGATATCCATGCCCTGCCCGGTGTCCTGGGCAGTCCCATCCTGATGGTTGAGATCGAAGGTAATTCCGCTGGTCGGAGAGACGACGAACGACGACACGCGGTCCCAGCCGGCGCCGCCGTCCATGTAATCCGCCCCATCGCTGCCGCGCAGGAAGTCGTCGCCGTTGCCGCCGAGCATCGTGTCGTTGCCGCCGCGGCCGAACAGATTGTCGTGGCCGTCCCCGCCGGTGAGGACATTGTCTGAGTCATTGCCGTTGAGCGAGTCATTGAAACCGGACCCGGTCAAATTCTCGATGCCGGTAAAGAAGTCGAATTCGGTGCCCGAAAGATTTTCGGCGGAACCGCTGCCGCTATTGCCGAGGCCGGCGAAAACGCCTTCCGTCGAAGAAGCGAAGCTGGCCGTGTCGGTCCCGGCTCCGCCATTCAAGGTGTCATCGCCGGCACCCCCGTCGAGTAGGTCGTTGTCGTCGCCACCGTTAAGCGTGTCGGTCCCGTCGAGCCCAAAAAGCTCGTCATTGCCTTCAAAGCCGTTGATCGTGTCGTCGCCATTGGTCCCGACCAGCGCGGTTGCGCCCGCGTCGTCACCCGGAGTGCCGTTGATGGTTGCCATAGCTTTTCCCCTGCTGGCCGGCCGATGCGCCGGCTACGCGCCCAGGGGTATCGCAAGCTCAAGTCTAGCCGATGACTCGGCGGCGCCCCCGAGAGTCGAATCGGGAAGCTAACGCCGGTTAAACAAATGGCAAGCGCAGGCTAGGTTAATTCTGTCCCGGATTGAGACAGTCAAGTGATGGGCCGCGTCAGGCCGCTTCGAACTCTTCCTCGGTCATGACCGGGCCGGAATCCTGGCCTTTGGCGGATTCGTCGCGGTCGACGAACTCGATCACCGCGATCGGCGCCGCGTCGGACGCTCGAATGCCCGCCTTGATGATCCGCGTGTAGCCGCCGTTGCGGGCGGCGTAGCGCGGGCCGAGCACGTCGAACAGCTTGGCGAGTTGCGCATCGTCCATCAGCCGCGACTGAGCGATCCGGCGGTTCGAGAGGCCGCCGTGCTTGGCGAGCGTGATCAACTTCTCGACGTACGGCCGAAGCTCCTTCGCCTTGGCGGTCGTCGTGGTGATCTGCTCGTGCTTGATGAGCGCGGCCGCCATGTTGCGGAACAATGCCGTACGGTGGCTCGAGGTGCGCTGAAGTTTACGATGGCCAACACGATGGCGCATGGTCGTCTCCGTTCGTCAGGGGTCCGTACGAGGTAACCCCGGCCAGGCGGACTTGATCGCGGGAGCCGCCCTTATCCCGTCACTTTTCTTGGGAGCGCGCCCTCAAGCGGAGATGGGCGCCGAAGTCAAGACTCGTCGACCCAATCGGCGCGCAGGCGCTTGACTGCGAACAGCATCACCAACGCGGCGAGGAGATAGAAGCCGACCACGCTGACCGCCGCATACCGCAATGCCTCCGTGCCGAAGCGCTCCGTAAACAGGCCGGACATTGCACCAATCAGGACCGGACCGACGCCGAGACCGATGAGGTTGTTGATCAAGAGGAAGCTGGCCGAGGCGGTCGAGCGCATCGGCCTGGATACGAGATGCTGGACCGCGGTGGTCACAGGCCCCAGCCAGAGGATGTTGAGCGCGTTGGGAATGAGCAGCAACGGCCAGGCCGCCCACGGGTCGGACGACATCAATCCCAGCGCAAAGGTAGGCGCGGTGATGAGCCAGGCAATTGCCGGCAGGCGAGCGTACCAACGGCGATCGGCTTGCCCCAGCCGGTCCGCGAGCCACCCGCCCGCAAATACCCCGGCCGTACCGCCAATCACAAAGATCGACGCAAGGAATTGGCCCCGTTCGACAAGGGTGAAGCCAAAGCTGCGTTCAAGGACGGTGGGAGTCCACGCCAAGAGTCCGTAGCCCGCGAGCGAGCTGCAGGACGCAGCAAACCCCATCAGCCAAAAAGTGGGCTTGCGCGCAATGATCGCGAACACGTGCCAGACAGGCACCTGCTCGCTCGTCGCGATCCCCTTTCGGGGAAGATCGCGCACAAAGATCAGAATGATCGGCGCGAGGATCAGCCCTGCGAGCCCCATCACCAAGAAGGCCGCACGCCAATCGATCCAGGATGCGAGATAAGCGCCCATCAGGGTTCCGCCGGCGAGGCCGAGGGGAATCCCCAGCGAAAAAATGGCCAATGCCCGGGCCCGTCGCTCGGGCGGGAAGTAGTCGGCGATCAGGGCGTAGGACGGTGCGACGCCGCCCGCCTCGCCGATGCCGACGCCCATCCGAAACAGGAACATGAGTGAGAAGGAGGTCGCCGCGGCGCAGAGCGCCGTGAAGCCGCTCCAGACAGCCACTGCGCCGGCGATGACCCGGCTGCGACTCGTACGATCCGCCAGATAGGCAAAGGGGATCGCGAGCACAGAATAGAGGATGGCGAATGGCGGGCCGCTGAGGACACCGAATTCCCAATCGCTGAGCTTCAAGTCCTTAATGATCGGACCGGCAAGGATGCTGAGAATGGTCCGGTCGAGAAAATTGAAGATATAGGCGAGCAGGAGAAGACAGAGGACGACGCGCGCCCGAGGCACGGTAGCGGAAGCCTGAAACGTCATCGCAGCGAGGCTTGCACGGGCAACGGCCGAGCGGCAAGCCCCGCCGCCACCGAGCTCAGTATCGCGCCGTCAATCGGAGAGTGACGGTGCGCGGCGCGCCGTAATAAACCGTTCGGATGCTGCCTACGCTCGAGAATTCCTGCGCGTCGGTCTTGTAGGCCTTCTTGGTGAGATTGTAGCCGTAGAGGCCGACCGCGAACTTCTTCGACGCGTCTTCCCATACGATCCGGGCGTCGTGGACCCAATATCCGTTCTGGAACAGGCCCTCGACCTTCGTATTCGTGTTAACGAGCGTGTTGTCGACGGCAAGCGCCTGACGAGAACGATAGCGCGTCTGACCACCGATCGTGATTCCGCCGGCGGATCCCAGATCGAACGCATATTGCGCGCCTAACCGCAGGGTCCACTTGGGCGCGAACGCCGGCGTCTGGAATGCTCGGCTGCCCCCGAAATTGGTGAATCGGGAGTCGTCGAATTGCTTATATTTGGCGTCGAGATAGCCGAGCTGGCCGTCGATCAGCAGCTGCTTAACCGGGGTCCACGCAGCCTCGAGCTCGGCGCCGCGGATGCGCAGCTTGCCCGCGTTGAGTACGGACAGCTTGGGTGACGGAAGGCCAGTCACCGGATCGGTGTCCAGCCCCGACACACGGGCCTGGAAGTCCTTATACTCGTTGTCGAACACAGCGCCGTTCAGCCGAAGCTGGTTGGCGATGGTCGTCTTGAAACCGGCCTCGTAAGACCAGACCGTCTCAGGATCATATTCGGTCGATTCCGCGACGGAGTTGGCGCGGCCATTGAATCCGCCCGATTTGAAGCCCTTCGCGACGCGGGCGTAAAGCATGGTGGTCGGCGTGGCCTGCCAATCGAGGCTCGCCATCGGCGACCAGTCGCGCCACTTCCCCTTGGGCGGAGCGAAGGCGTAGGTCGAATTGAACGCCGGCAGCAGCGAGAAGAAGGTGCTCGTTGTCCGGAAATAGTCCTTCGTTTCCTTGGTGTAGCGAATGCCCGCCGACAGGCGCACGGTCGGGACGATTTCGTAGCTGGCGTTGGCATAAGCCGCGTAGCTTTTTGTCGTCAGCTTATCGTCAACCGTGCGCAGGAAGCCGCTGTTGAGGAACAGTGGGCCAAGCAGGTCGTCTGCATACGCCTCCTGGTGCGAGGTGATGTGCTCCCTGAGGTAATAGAGGCCGGCAACCGCGTTGAGGCGCCCGCCTGTGTACGCCGCCTGGAATTCTTGGCTGAACTGGTTCTGGTCGACGCCGACGAACACGTCGCCGACCTCATATTGCGTCGCGTCGATGTCGACGAAGTCGCGGGTCTTGAGGTTGCGATACGCGGTGATCGACTTCAGCGAGAGCGTGTCGGTCAAGTCGACCGCGGTCGTGCCGGCAAAGCCGTAATGCTTGAGCTTGGTCGAGTTCGGGAGGCCCGGCGTAGTGCGACCCTCCCAATGATACGGGCCCGACCCGACCGGATCGGTGACAACCAGCACACCGCCGGAGAAGGTCGTGAGATTGTTCACCGGTCGTCCGACATTGAGGTGCGCGTCGTCTCGCTGATAGTCCGCCGTAAGGTCGACGCGGACCTTTGAGGTCGGGTTCAGCGCAACCGCGGCACGCCCTGCGAAGGTCTTCTTGTTGTTATATTCCCGGTCGTCGGCCGAATCCTCGACGAAGCCGTCGCGCCGGGCGCCGAGGACCGAAACGCCAACCGAGAAGCCGGTCGAAATTGGGCCGGAGAGCGTGCCCTTCCCTTCGAGTTGGTCGTAGCTTCCGCCAGCGATCGTCCCCTCGGCGCGAAGAGTGTCGCCCGGCCGCCGGGTCACGAACTTGATGGCGCCGCCGATGGTGTTCTTGCCGTACAGCGTGCCCTGCGGTCCGCGCAGGACCTCGATCCGATCGAGATCGAGCAGGTCCAGCTGGCTGCCGCGAATGCGGGAAAGATAGACGTCGTCGACATAGACGCCGACCGCGGGGTCGAATGTCTGCAGCGCGTCGGGCTGACCGATGCCGCGGATGAAGATGTTGGTCGCGTTCGAGGATCCACGCCCCTGGACGATGTTGAGGTTCGGGACGGCACCCTGGAGGCCGGACGTGTCCTGGGCCTGGATTCGGTCGAGGGCCCGGGAGTTGAAGGCCGAAACGGAAGCGGGAACGCGCTGTAGCTTTTCCTCCGTGCGCCGGGCGGTGATGACGATCGTACCGGTGGCGCTGTCCTGTCCCTGGTCATTCGCCGCCGCTGGGGCGCTTGGCTGTTGGGCGGCGTCGGCCGTCGTCTGCTGAGCGATCTCTGCGCTGGCTGGACTTGTGATGAACGCCGCCGCGGCGATGCCGCTGAGCATAGCGGCGCGAACGTGAGTAACGCGCATTTCAGATTCTCCCCCTGCCCGGCAACCCTCATCCCGCCGGTCGTCGGCAATGTTCATACTGAAAGTTGAACCAGCTTTCAACTTGCGAATATTCGCGCTACACAGCTATCGCGGCGGGATGGGGGAAACCGTGGATAAAGAGGTGCAGGTCAGCCCGGCGAGCGACGGCAAGGCGCCGCGAACCCCGCGCGGCGAGCGCACCTTGCGCAAGATCCTCGATGCTGCCCAAGCCGAATTCGGTGAGCGCGGATTCGCCGACACCTCGATCGTCGGAATCACCCAGCGTGCTGGGGTCGCACTCGGGACCTTCTACACCTACTTCGATTCAAAGGAGGTCGTCTTCCGGGAAGTTGTCCGTGACATGTCCGCCCAGGTGCGCGATCATGTCGCGCCGGCATTCGCCGATGCGACGGATGCTCTCGACGGCGAGCGCCGAGCGCTCGAATCCTTCCTCAACTTCGCTCGAAAGCACCGCGACGTCTATCGCATCATCGACGAAGCGGAGTTCGTCGAGCCCGCTGCCTATCGCGAACATTACGAGACCACCGGGACGCGCATCGCTGCCCGTTTCCGGGCCGCTCGCGACAAGGGCGAAATCGCGTCCGACCTTTCCGACCAGGACCTCGATATTCTCGCCTGGGCAATTATGGGTGCGAACGTGTTTCTGGGGCTGAAGTTCGAGGTCTGGTCGAGCGCGGACGCCAGGCGGGTGGCCGACGTCACCAGCCGCCTTCTGCGCAAGGGCCTTGGCGCATGAGCGAAGCGCTCTGGCCGCATTATGCAGACCGCTATTTCACCGTCACCGACGGGCTGAGGCTGCATTACCGCGATTATCCGGGGGACGCAGGCAAGCCGCCCCTGCTCTGCCTTCCGGGCCTGACCCGCAATTCGCGGGACTTCACGGACCTGGCCGAACGCTGTTCGCCACGCTTCCGAGTGCTCGCTCTCGAGTTCCGCGGCCGGGCGATGAGCGATTACGATCCCGTCCCGGCGCGCTACAATCCTCTGACCTACGCGCAGGACGTGATCCAGCTGCTCGACCAGCTCGACATTCCGCAGGCGATCTTCGTCGGAACGTCGCTCGGCGGGCTGGTCACCATGACCGTCGCCGCGCTGGCGCCGCAGCGCATCGCCGCGGCGATCCTCAACGACATCGGGCCCGAGATCGCAGATGCGGGGGTCGACAGGATCAAGTCGTACGTCGGGAAGGGCATGCGCTTCCAAAGCTGGGATGAGGCCGCAAAGGCCGTCGCCGCCAATAATGCGCACGCGTTCGAGAATTATGCGCACGACGACTGGTTGAGGATGGCGCAGCGCAACTGCCGCGAAGAGAATGGCGAGATCGTCTTCGATTACGACATGGCGATCGCATTGCCGTTCAACAGCGCCGGACCGACGCCGACCATCGACATGTGGCCCTTCTTCCAGGCCCTGGCCCAAAAACCGCTGTTGGTAATCCGCGGCGGACGTAGCGATCTTTTGACCGCCGAGTCCCTGGCAAAAATGCAAGAGGCTGCCCCGGCAATGCGGTCGGCGGTTGTGCGGGGGGTCGGCCACGCGCCCGAACTCAATGAGCCGGAGGCGGTGGCTGCGATCGATGCGTTCCTGGGTGAAGTTGAGCGGGCGCTCTAGCTCACTCGAACATCCCCACGCCGACGAGCAGGGCGGCGAACAGGCTGACCACGATCAGCGCGAACATCGTCAGCAGGCTCGCCCGCCAAAGCGCGCCGCCCGTCGAGAGGGCGTAGGCCCCCTTCAGCTGGCGGTACATGTGGAACGGCGGGATGAGCCATAAGAGGCCTGCGAGCGAAGTCAGGCTCCCGGCCTGGAGCAGCACGCCGGCGACCACCAGCAGCATCATGAAACAGAGCGAATAGGTGACGAACACCGTGTGGTCGTAGAGCCGATAGCGGCGTCTGAACGGGAACAGCAGCCATACGAACGGCACCGACAGCGGGATGATCAGCCAGCTGAACTTATAGGCGTTGGTCTTGAGCTTGTAGGCAACTAGCTCGGGATTGTTCCGTGCTTTCGTGATGGCGTCGGAGAGCGAGGGTGCGAGGCCGGAGGGGTCGATGTCGATCGCGCTTGGGCTGATCTCGCCCCGTTCGACGGATTCCTTGATTTTGATCTCGCCCTGAAGTTCGCCGATCTTGTCATCGAGCTTCACGGCAACCTTGCCGGTGGCACCCTTGCGTTGCTGTTCAAGTGTGGCGAGCTTCTGCTTGTCGGCGCTGATCTCCTTGGCAAGATCCTGCTTCGCGTCGGACGAAAACTCGCCCATTCCCCCGAGGAGGCTGACGGAGGCGAACATCAGGAAAACGCAGAACAGGAACAGCGCGATCGGCGAGATGAAGCTCGCGCGCTGACCCTCGACATAACGGCGCGTAAGCTCACCGGGCTTCCAGGCGAGAAGCGGAAGCGTCCGCCAGATCTTGCCCTCGAAATGGAGCACCCCGTGGAGGAAGTCGTGGAAGAACGCCGTCAGGGTGCGATGGACGTGCGCGTGCTGGCCGCACGCATGACAGAAGCTGCCGATCAGCTCGGCACCGCAGTTAAGGCATTTGGTTTCCTGCGTGTGCCCGTCCGTGCCTTCGCCGGCCTTGGGCTCTACCGCTCGGCCGACAACGCCGCCGGTGATCGCATCGCCGATTGCCTCGAATTCGCCGACCATGCCCTCCCCTTTCAGAGCCCACATTATGCGGTGCGGCGGCCGCGTGCTAGCCGTTCGGGCAATGGCGCGCATCGGACTTCTCGGCGGATCCTTCAACCCGGCGCACAAGGCGCACCGGCGGATCAGCCTTGCGGCGATGCAAGCGCTGGGGCTGGACGAAGTCTGGTGGCTGGTCTCACCCGGCAATCCGTTGAAGGGCGCCGCCAAGGACATGGCGCCCTTTGAAGCGCGGTTGTTCTCAGCCCAACAGCAGGCACGCCGGTCTCCCATCCGGGTCAGCAATTTCGAACAGCGGGAAGGGACGCGTTTTACGGTCGACACGGTGCGGCTGCTCAAGCGCCGCTACCCGAAGCAACAGTTCATTTGGTTGCTCGGAAGCGACACACTGCCAAATTTTCACAAATGGCGCGATTGGAGGGGTTTAAGCCGCGAAGTGCCGATTGCGGTGATTCCGCGGCCCGGCTATGATTCAACTGCCCACGCGGCTCGCGCGATGGGCTGGCTTCGAAGGTTTGTCCGGCCTTCGAGCCAGGCGCGAAACTGGACGGAGTGGAGTGCACCGGCGATCCTGCTGCTTCGCCTGCCGCGAGACCCCACGTCCGCAACCGCCATCCGGGCGCACCTCCCCAACTGGCACCGCCGAACCCAGAACCGCGTCTTGCGCGTTCCGCGCCTCGGCCAGCCATTGTCGACAAGGAGACCTCTTGACCGAACGTCCCGCTGAGAACGGCGCCCGTACCGCTCCTTCCTCTGTCGACGTCGAAGGCCTCCATCGTCTCGTGCTCCAGTCATTGGACGACGACCAGGCCCTGGAGGTTGTCACCATACCGCTAGCCGGCAAGTCGAACATCGCCGACCATATGGTCGTGGCGTCGGGCCGGTCGACGCGGCAGGTGGCGTCGATGGCCGTTAAGCTTGCCGACAAGATCAAAGAGCGATTTGGTAAGATCGTTCGGATCGAAGGGCTTCCGGCAGCAGACTGGGTGCTGATCGATGCCGACGACGTGATCGTTCACATTTTCCGTCCCGAAGTAAGAAGTTTTTACAATTTGGAACGAATGTGGGCGTTTGGCGATTCGGATTCGAGCTTAGCGGCTCGCGGGTGAGGCAGATGCGGGTACCGACTGTCCTTTTCGCGCTTTTGGCGTTCCTGGCGCAGCCCGCGGCTGCGGCCTCAAGCCCGAGCCTTGCCAGCCTCGAGCAACAGCTTTCCTATCTCGTCGCCGGCAATTCCGCCGATGTCGGCATCGCCGCGCTCGACCTGACGACCGGCGAGACGGTCAGCATCAAGGGCAACACGCCCTTCCCGATGGCGAGCACCGTCAAGGTTGCAGTCGCCGCACTCTATCTCTCGCAAGTCGACCACGGCCGCCGCTCGCTCGACGATACGATCAGCGGTCAGTCCGCGCGCAGCCTGATGGCGCGGATGCTGATCCACAGCGACAATCGCGCAACCGACATGCTGATGCGCGACCTGGGTGGCCCCGCCGCTCTCCATAGCTGGCTGCAGCAAAACGGCGTCACCGGCCTTCGCGTCGACCGCAATATCGCCCAGCTGCTCGCCGACAAGCGCGATCTCTGGGATCACCGCGATTCGAGCACCCCGACCGCGATGGTCGACCTGCTGAAGCGCATCTATCGCGCCGAGCTGATCAAGCCGCAGAGCCGCAATTACCTGCTCGACCTGATGGCCCAGTGCCAAACCGGCAAGAACCGGATGAAAGCACTCCTTCCCGACGGCACGCCCGTTGAGCACAAGACCGGGACGCTCACCGGACTTACCGACGATATCGGCTTCATCACGATGCCCGACGGCCACCGGATCGCGGTAGCGATCTTCGCCCGGGGCGGGGCCGACCGGCCACGCACCATCGCAGCGGCGGCGCGGGCGATTTACGACGGCTTCACGCGGGTCCTGACCTGGCCATTCGCGGCGCCGGCATCTGCCTTTTCCGGCCACTAGTTGCTTCTTCACATCGTCGCACGCGGGAAGATCGGCCGCTCTTCGGAGGCCGAATTGGTCGAGCGCTATCTGAAGCGGATCAGCTGGCCGACGCGGGTGACCGAGCTGCCGACAAGCGGAGGCAAGGTTCCGGACTTGCCGGCCGCCAGTGTCACCATCGTCCTCGACGAACGCGGCAAAGCGATCTCATCGGTCGATTTGGCGAAAAAGCTGGAGGCGTGGCGAGACGGCGGCAAGCGCGAAGTGCGCTTCCTCATCGGCGCCGCCGAAGGGCATGCGGAGGAACAGCGCAGCAGCGCGGACTTACTCATGTCGTTCGGCGCTGCGACCTGGCCTCATCTCCTCGTTCGCGCGATGCTTGCCGAGCAATTGTTCCGAGCGACATCGATCCTTGCGAACCACCCTTATCATCGCGAAGGATAGCGGCGTGACTCGCGCCGTGCCTTTGCTGCTGCTTGCGCCGCTCCTGCTCGCCGCGAGCGCGCCGGTCCAGCCGCAGGGCGAGAGTCTCGACGCCGCCCTCCAGCGGGCTCGTGCGGAGCAGGCGTCCGCCGAAATCCAGGCCCGCCGACTCGAACGGATTGCGGCAGGTGCGCGAGGCCAGGTCGAACGGTTTCAGGCCAAGCAGGCGGCCGCCGCCCAGGCGATCGAAGCGGCCGAAGCACGGATCACCGCGGCCGACACCAATCTCCGGCTGGTCTCCGCAGTCGCCGAGCTTCGCCGAGCGGAGCTTCGGCGCCAGCAGCAGCCGATCGCCTCATTGCTCGCCGGCCTGGCGATGATGGCGCGGCGGCCGCCCTTGCTCGCTTTGGCCGACAGCAACGGCGGCACCGACGAACTGGTGAAGGTCAGGATCCTCCTCAATTCGACTTTGCCCGTCATCCGCGGTCGTACCTCGGCACTTTCAGCACAGCTCGCCGAAGAGCAGCGACTGGAGCGCGCGGCCGTGGCCGCGAAATCCGAGCTGCTTCGGAGCCGCCAGGACCTGCTCACCCGCCGCCAGACATTCGCGTCGCTCGAGAGCGAGGCGCTGAAGGTGTCCGGTGCCGCCCAGGGGCAGGCTCTCTCGTCGGGCGACGTTGCGCTCGCCGCCGGCGAGAATGTCGAAGGCCTGAGATCGGCCGAGGCCGGCAGGCGTTCGGCTTGGGCGATCGCATCCGAACTCGCCGCGATCGATCCCGCACCGCCACGTCCGATCGGGCCCGAGGGACCGCAAATCAGGGCACCCATGCCTTATGTGCTACCGGCACAAGCGGCGGTTACGAACGGGCTGGGTTCCGTCGACGCAAATGGGGTGCGCGCTCGCGGACTGACGCTTGAAACAGGGCGCGGCGCCCAGCTGGTCGTTCCGGCTTCGGGCATCATTCGTTTCAGCGGGCCATTCCGAAGTCATGACGGCGTCGTGATCATCGATCACGGCGGCGGGTGGATGAGCCTGATCGTGAACGTCGCGTCGCCGTTGAAGGCGGGCGACCGCGTCCGCCTCGGAGATCCCCTCGGGCGAGCGCTCGGGCAGCTGGAAGTCGAACTGTCCCAAAATGGGCGCAAAGTGTCTCCCGCTCTCATCGCAGGTTCATCTCGAACCCTGTCAAATGGCCGCGAAGGCGGGTAAACGCGTTTCCGCCGAAATCCAGGACGAACTCTATGAACGCCATCCGCAAATTCCTGCCGCCGATCGCACTGGTTAGCGCGCTCGCTCTCGTTCCGGTCACCGCTAGCTCGTTCGCAGCGGCGGACACGACCAATTACGAGGAACTCGAAAAGTTCATGGCGGTCTATCAGCAGGTCAAGCAGCACTATGTCGTGCCGGTCGACGACCACACGCTGATCAAGGGCGCGATCGACGGCATGCTGTCCTCGCTCGACCCGCATTCCAGCTATGCCGAGGGCGCGGATTATGACGCCCTCAAGACCCTGATCGAGGGCAGCTACGGCGGCCTCGGCCTGTCGGTCGGAATGGAGGACGGGACGGTCAAGGTGATCACCCCGACCGAGGATACTCCGGCGTGGAAGGCCGGGATCAAGGCGGGCGATTACATCACCCATATCAACGGCGAGCTCATCTACGGCTTCACGCTCGACGAAGCGGTAGAAAAGATGCGCGGCAAGCCGGGCACGCCGATCAAGCTGACGATCGTCCGCAAGGGCCGCGACAAGCCGTTCGACGTCTCCATCGTGCGCGAGGAGATCAAGCTCCGGCCGGTCAAATGGGAGGTCAAGGAAGGCATCGGCTATCTCAACATCAACCAGTTTGCCAACGGCACGGGCGACGCGACCGAAGCCGCGATCACGGCCATCGACAAGGCGACTGGCGGTCATCCACTCGGCTACATCGTGGACCTTCGCTCGAATCCGGGCGGATCGCTCGACGAGGCCATCCAGGTCAGCGACGCCTTCCTCGACAGCGGCGAGATCGTTTCGCAGCGCGGCCGCGATAAGGACGACATCCAGCGCTATTATGCAAAGCCTGGCGATCTTACCCACGGCCTGCCGGTGATCGTGCTGACCGACGTCGGCAGCGCTTCGGCGTCCGAGATCGTCGCCGGTGCCCTGCAGGACCATCGCCGTGCCCTCGTCATGGGCGAGCGGACGTTCGGCAAGGGCTCGGTCCAGTCCATTGCTATGCTGGGCGACCGCACGGCCCTGAGGCTGACGACGGCGCGTTACTACACGCCGTCGGGCCACTCCGTGCAGGAAGGGGGAATCGATCCCGACGTCGCCGTTCCGCAGCTATCGGACCCGGATTACAAGGATCGGCCGGTCACTCGCGAGGCGGACCTTCGCCGCCACCTGCTCAACCAGGCCAAGGTCGACGACAAGCTCCTCGAGAGCGATGACACGACCGACCCGCGGTTCAAAGCCTCCTCCGACGAGCTGAAGAAGAAGGGCATCGACGACTTCCAGCTTTATTATGCGATCAACACGCTGAAGCGGATCGCCGGCCCGGTGGTCCCGACGACGACGATCGCCAAGAAGGGACAGTAAGCGGCGCATGGCTGAAGCCGTCGCCGGCGGATCGACGTATTCAACGCTGCCGAGCCGGTCGGCCGCGGCGCGGGCGCTGGCGTTGTTGCTGCCCGCGGCGCTGCTCGCCGGGGCCTTCGGCTCGCAATATTTCGGCGGCCTTTATCCCTGCGAGATGTGCTGGTGGCAGCGCTATGCGCACGAGGTCGCACTGGTGCCGGCGGCGCTCGCCTTCACCGCGGCGGCCGGATCGCAGCGATCGCGCTTGTTCGTTCTCGCGGCTGCGCTCGCGATCGCCGTTTCGGGCGCGATCGGTTTTTATCATGCCGGGGTCGAACTCAAGATTTTCGAGGGATTCACGACCTGCACATCGACCGCGCATGGCGCGACGACCGAGGACCTGCTGCGCCAGATCGTTGCAGCGCCGCTGGTCCGCTGCGACCAGGTCCAATGGTCGTTCCTCGGAATCTCCATGGCAGGCTGGAACGCGATCCTGTCGCTCGGCGGAGCAGCCGTGATCACCTTCCTGTCGCTCAAGGGATCGCAGCGGTGAGCCGCTGGCGCCCCGGCGACCGTCGGGCCGACACCGCATCCATGCTGCGGGTCGACCAGGCCGGCGAATATGGAGCGACCCGAATCTATGCCGGCCAGCTCGCGGTCCTCCGCCCCAACTGCCCCGAAGCCAAGCTGATCGCGCGCATGGCCGCGCAGGAAGAACGGCATCTCGAGCGGTTCGACGCTCTGATCGCCAAGCGCCGCGTCCGGCCGACGGCGCTTCAGCCCCTATGGAACGTCGCGGGTTTTGCGCTTGGGGCAGCGACCGCCCTGATGTCCGAAAAGGCGGCGCTGGCGTGCACGGACGCGGTCGAGACCGAAATCGACCGGCACTATCAGCAACAACTGGACGAGCTCGGGGAGGACGATCCCGAACTCGCCTCCGACATTGCGGAATTCCGTGCCGACGAACTCGAGCACCGCGATACCGCGCGCGCGGCCGGCGCCACCGATGCCGTGGGATATCCGTTATTGACTGCGGCGATCCGTGCAGGATGCAGGGTTGCAATCGAGCTGTCGAAGCGCATTTGAGGAACATTACGGCGGGTTCGCCCGCTTCAAAGCGTTGGAAGGACGATGATGATCAAGCTGACGATTTCCCTGGCCGCATCGGCAGCGCTCGCCGCAGGTTTCGCAGCCCTACCGGCGCCCGCAGTTGCACAGGAGCAGGACACGATCAGCGAGGTCATCGTCTATGGCGACGACCCCTGCCCGCGATCAGGCAACAATGAGGTCGTCGTCTGCGCGCGCAAGCCGGAAGCCGAGCGCTATCGAATCCCGGAAAAGCTGCGCAGCGGCGGACCGAGGCAGAGCCGGGAGGCCTGGGCCAACCGGGCAAAAGCGCTTGAAACGGTCGGAGCGACCGGCACCAACAGCTGCTCGCCCGTCGGACCAAGCGGATTTACCGGCTGCCTGACGCAGGTGATCAGGCAGGCGAAGCAGGAATCGCGCGAGTCCACCGAGCAGGGTACCGCGCCCGAACAGTGAGCGCACACCGTTCGCATAAAATTGCTTGCGGCGCTGCTGCTGTCGGCTAGCCAGCAGATAATGCTGCTGGCGGGGAGGCTCGGTTGACTGCTGCACAATTGGCCGCCGGCGCGGTCGGCGAAGACGACGACCTTTTCCTCGGCCACCCCAAGGGCCTCGCTTATCTCGCCTTCACCGAGGCCTGGGAGCGCTTTTCCTTCTACGGAATGAGCGCGCTGCTGGTGCTCTACATGGTGAACCAGCTGCTGATCCCGGGCCATATCGAGCATGTCGCCGGATTCGGCGCCTTCCGGTCGATGATCGAGGGCGTGTTCGGGCCGCTATCGACGCAGGCACTCGCCTCACAGATCTTCGGCCTCTATGCCGGCTTCGTCTACTTCACGCCGGTCTTCGGCGGCTGGCTCGGAGACCGCATCGGGCAACGCAACGCGGTCGTGATCGGCGGCCTGTCTATGAGCGGCGGCCATCTCGCCATGGCCTTCGACCAGAGCTTCCTGCTCGCTCTGTTGCTGCTGATCATCGGGTCCGGCCTCCTGAAGGGCAATATTTCGGCCCAGGTCGGCGGCCTTTATCCAATCGAGGACGAGGAAGGGCGCACCCGCGGCTTCGCGATCTTCAGCACCGGCATCAACTTCGGCGCAGTGGCCGGGCCGTTGTTGTGCGGATACCTGGGCGAGCGCTACGGCTGGCACCTCGGCTTCGGTGCCGCGGCCGTCTTCATGCTCGGCGGGGTCGCGACCTACCTTAGCGGCTATCGTTTCTTGCCGGCGCGTGTTGAGCGCAAGACGCTTGCCGCCGTGGCCATGACCGCGGACGATCGCAAGGTCGTAGTGACACTGCTCGGCGTTTTCGTGATCACCATCTTTCCGCACATCGCTTATTATCAGCTCGCCAACGTCCTGCCCGTGTGGCTCGAACAGCATGCCGACATGGGGGCCGGAAGCTTCCAAGTGCCGATACCCTGGTTCCAGTCGATCGATCCGCTGTTCAGCATCCTTTGCGTCCCTCTGCTGTTCACCCTGTGGCGATGGCAGGGAGGAGGGACCGGTAGCGAGCCCTCGGAACTGAGGAAGATCGCTGGCGGATCGCTCATCTGCGGGGGAGCGAACCTCATCCTCGTCGCTGCGATCGCCGCCTATGGCCAAAACAAGGTGCTGTGGATCTGGCCGTTCCTCTACTGCGCGATCCAGGGTGTCGGCTTCATGTATTTCTGGCCGCCGTTCCTCGCCTTGGTCTCGCGAACCGCGCCGCCCAGGGTCAATGCCACGATGATGGGCGCAGCCTTCCTCGTACTGTTCGTCGCGAATAACCTGATCGGCTGGATCGGCACTTTCTACGAGCAGCTGGGCCCGACAGCCTTTTGGACGCTCCATGCGGCGATCGGCGCAATCGGGGGAGTGCTGGCTTGGGGCTTCAGCCGAACCTTCGGCCGAGTGCTCGAGCCGCAGCCTTCTCAACCGGTCGTGCGTTAGAGAACCCCGTCATGACTGTCGCCGACGCCACCCCCGACTTCGAACAGGCCGACCGCCGCGACCGCGCCTTCCTCGGCCATCCCAAGGGCCTCGGCTATCTCGGCTTCACCGAGGGGTGCGAGCGCTTCTCTTATTATTCGATGCAGACCCTGCTCGTGCTCTACATGGTCAACTACCTGCTTGTGCCCGGCAGGATGGAGCATGTCGTCGGGCTCGATTGGGTTCAGGCCCACGTCTACCACGGCATTTCGGGGCAACCGCTCGCATCGGCGATCTTCGGCACCTACACCGCGCTCGTCTATCTGACGCCAATCTTCGGCGGAATCATTGCCGACCGCTGGCTGGGCCGCAACACGACCCTGATCATCGGTGGAGTGCTGATGGCGATCGGCCATTTCCTGATGGCGATCCAGCCGGCCTTCCTGTTCGCGCTTCTGGCGCTGCTGCTCGGGGTCGGCGCGTTCAAGGGCAATATCGCGACACAAGTCGGCGCGCTTTACGGTCCTAACGACCTCCGCCGGGCCATGGCGTTCCAGATCTTCTACATTTTCATCAACGTCAGCGTGATCATCGCCCCGCTCATTTCGGGTACGCTGGGGCAAAAGGTTGGCTGGCATTACGGCTTCGGCTGCGCTGGCATCGTGATGGTCCTGGGCCTGCTCATCTATCTGTCGGGGCGCCGCTGGCTGCCCGCCGAGGACAGGCCGATCCGGACGGCCGATGCGGCTCCTAAAGAAAAGCTCAGCCGCGATGATTGGATGTGCGTGTTGTACCTCGTGATCCTGATCCCCGTGCTCGCAATCGCGCTGCTGACGAACCAGGAGATTTTCAACGCCTACCTCACCTGGGGGGACAAACAGTTCGACCTGACCTTGCTCAACAATACGAGCAGCTGGCTCATTACGGTCGATGCCGCGCTGAGCTTCTCGATGCTCGTCGCCGTCGCGGTCTTCTGGAAATGGTGGGGAACGCATCGCCGCGAACCCGACGAGATCAGCAAGATGATCATCGGCAGCGTCTTCACGGTCGCTGGCGGCCTCTGCCTGTTCATGGCGGCGCTGACCCAGCCGGCGGGCGGCAAGATCAGCCTGTTCTGGCCGATTCTGTTCCACCTGCTGAACAGCATCGGCTTCGCGCACGTTCTTCCGATCAGCCTCGCTCTCTTTTCCAAGATCGCGCCGAAGCAGATCACGTCGACCGTGATCGGCCTTTATTATCTCGCCTTCTTCATCGCGAACGCGGTGGTGGGCTATGTCGGGGGCCTCTACTCGAGCCTGCCGACGACGACCTTCTGGCTGATCCACGTTGCCAGCGCGGCGTTCGGATTGGTGGCGTTCGTCGTCTTCAAGGTCGTGCTCGGTCATCGCATGTCCGGCACCGGCGCCCGCGAACAGGCGGAAGCGCTGACCTAGGGAACGACGGGCAGGTAAACCGCGCTGGCCGTCGAGCCGCCATGGAAGATGCTTTGCGTCGCTTTGCGATAATCCCCCGGCCTGGCGAAGAAGATGTTGGGAACGAACGTCTGCGGGTTGCGGTCGTAGAGCGGGAACAGGCTCGACTGGACCTGGACCATGATCCGGTGTCCGGGGAGGAAGACGTGGTCGACGTTGGGCAGGCTCCAGCGATAGTGTTCGACTTTGCCGGCCCTGAGCGCACGCGGCTTAGCGAAGCTGTCGACGTAGCGTCCCCGGAAAATCTCGATTCCGACCCCGAGCTCATAGCCGGACATGTCGGGCTTGGCGCCTTGTGACGCTTCTTCCGGTGCTTCGTTCGGGTAGACGTCGATCAGCTTCACCACCCAGTCGCTGTCGGTGCCGCTGGTCGCGGCGAACAGATCGACCGACGGCGCACCCATGATGTGCACGGCCTCGCTCAGCGGCGCGGTCTTGTAGACAAGGACGTCGGTCCGGTCGGACACGAAGCGCTGGTCCCGCACCAGCCATGGCTTCCACTGATCGTCGGCTCCCATATTGATCGGCCGCGGAATGAACGGGACAGGCTTGGACGGGTCCGAGACGTATTCGTCATGCCCGCCGCGCCCCGGCCGGTCGAAGCTCGCGCCATAGCCGGAGGTCAGGAACAAGGGCCTGGGCGTCCCCATCGGCCAGCGCGGGCTTTCCTCCCAACGGTTCACTCCGGTCGCGTAGGTGAGGACGTTGGGAGTGCGGGGATCGGGCGCCCCCTTCAGATAATGGTCGAAGAACGGCTTCACATATTTGACGCGCCATTCCTGCGCCGTGTCCCCAGTGAAGATCAGGGCCCCGAGGTCGTAGCCATAATGGTTTGCGCCCGAATGGCGCCACGGGCCGATCGCGAGGTGAAGCAGCCCGCTGCCTTCATATTTGTCCTTGAGCGCCCGGTAGACGGCGGGGCCGCCGTAGCTGTCTTCCTGGTCCCACTGGCCGACTTCAATCAGGGTCGGCACCGTGAGCGGATGCGCCGCCATCCATTTGTCGACCGCCTGGCCCGACCAGAACTCGGTGTAGGCCGGATTCTGCATGAGCTTCTGAACGAACGGATAATTCTCGATGTTCAGGCGGCGGGCGTAATCGCCCATCGATCCCGCCTCGAGGTAGCGGGTGTAATCGTCGCCCGTGCCGAACGCGAGGCCGCTTCCCTCCGCCTTGGCAGTGCTTTGCGACACGGCATAATCGAAGCTGCTGACCCGGAAGGCGCCGTTGTGGAACCAGTCGTCGCCCATCCAGCCGTCGACCATTGGGCTTTGCGGCACCGCGGCTTTTAGCGCGGGGTGCGGGTTGATCTCGCTCGCGAGCGTCGTGAAGCCGAGGTAGGACGATCCGATCGTCCCGACCTTGCCGTTCGATTCCGGTACGTTCTTCACCAGCCAGTCGATCGTGTCGTAAGCGTCGGTGCTCTCGTCGATCCCGGTCTTGTTGAGCGGGCCAACGATCGGGCGGTTCATCACGAACTCGCCCTCCGAATTATGCAGGCCGCGGATGTCCTGCTGGACGAGGATATAGCCGTCCTCGAAGAATTCCTTGTCCATCACCGGCAGGATGTCGACGCCGCGCTGGCTCGGCGCCCGGTTCATCGAGCCCTTGGCGTCATAGGGCGTGCGCGACAGCAGGAACGGCGCGTTCGACGTGCCCTTCTTCATGACGATCACAGTGTAGAGCTTCGTGCCGTCGCGCATCGGCACCATCGCGATCCGCTTGATGTAATCGGCTTCGGGCAGGACCGGATCGTACTTCTCGACAACGTCCGGAGACATTGGCGTCACCGCCGGCGGAGCGGCAGCGATTGCGAAGAGCGGGAGGAGCGAAGCGGAGAGACGCAGGGCGAACGTTACCATGGGCCGCCCCTAAGGCCGCCAGTTCCGCTCGGCAAGCGGCCGGAAGCCGCCGCGTCAAATCCAGTTCAGAGCGGTTCGAGCCCGGTTTCGTCGATCCACTTCCGGTTCATCGCGACCCGGAAGATTGCATTGACCAGGGGGTTGGACCAGCCGGTATTCGTCGCGAAGTCCCGGCGCAGCGTTTCATGGTGGAGTGCGTGCGCTTCCGGAGTCATCAGGAGACCAGCGCGGCGCATTACATGGACGATCCAGGGGTTGTCGGCGCGGTGCAATGTCCCGTGGAAATACTGGGCCAGGGTGCCGCCGACGATCAGCACCGCCGTGCCGGCGATGAGCCATCCGGGAACGTCCACCGCCAGGCAGAGAAGATTGAGCAGCATCGAGGCAGGCAGAGCGACGAAGATGATGGTCGAGCCGATCTGCACGAGAAAAGACCGCCGTCCCAGGGCATCGGGGCGCGGATGATGATTCTTGAAGTCGTAGACGAGCCGCTGGAATGGCGAGATGCGCGGCAGGACGCCGTCGCGCAGCGCCAGATACTCATCGCTTTCGCGCGACCCGGCGTAGTGGAACATCCGGTCGAGCCCGATCCCCGGCGTGCACGGGCGATAGTCCATGTACAGATGGGTCAGCCCCGACAGCAGGTCGGCGATATACCAACCCGCCAGAGCCGCCGGAATCCAGCGCCAGTCGGGCACGCCCGCGAACCACAAGTTCAGCGCGAGCGACAGCGCGAACAGGATCGTCACCCACCAAGGCGCGGCCTTCATCATCGCGCTTACCCTTGCCCCAAGTCGTCCGATTTTGGAACCGCTGGATTGGCCATCGGGTCGCGACCTCGAGGTCATCAAACGCGGGACCAAGCTCTTCCCTAGCGCCTTTCGATCCGCATCGGCAGCCCGCCTTTCTGCCGTAACGTCACCATGCCCGAAACCTGCACCTTGTGCCCGGACACCGGTGCAAACCGCCAGCGCGCGAGCCATATGGCGAGGATGGTCAGTGCCTCGGCCATCGCCAACCGCGCGCCTACGCAGGTGCGCGGGCCGGCTCCGAACGGCAAATATTGGTAGCGGTGGCGACCGGACTTCACGCAGATAGAGAAACGCTCCGGATCGAATGCATCCGGATCGTCCCACAATTTCTTGTGCCGATGGATAATCCACGGCCAAATGGAAACGAGGTCACCGGGCTTCACCTCATGTTCGCCTAGCACATCGGCGGCGGTCGCCTCGCGGTCGAACCGGGGTACCGGCGGATAGAGCCGCAAGGTTTCCTCGACAACCGCGCGTAGCAATGGCAGGCGGTCGGGCAGGTCGGCACCGATGCCACCCGCGAGCGCAGTCGCCGCTTCCACCGCCAGTTGATCCTGAAGCTCGGGCTGCTCACTCAAAATAAAGAGCGTCCAGCTCGTCGCATTGGCGGTGGTTTCGTGGCCGGCGAGATAGAAAGTCGCGGCATTGTCGACCGCAAGCTCAATCGCCTCGTCGCGCGGAAATCGCTCCATCAGCGCACCGATCACGCCGGTCACGAAATCGTTCGGCGCGTCGCCGCCGAGACGTTCGCGCACGATCTCGCCCAAAGTGTGCCGCAGGAAGCGCATGCCGCGATGCGCGCGCCGGCCGCGCGCGCCGACCGGCACCAGCGGCAGCCCGAGCAACACCTGGATGCGCGCTTCGCCGACCCCCTCCATCGCCGCGGTGATATGCGCCATCGCCTCGGCGGTCGTGAGGCGCGCATCGCCGCTGAACAAAGCTTGGGCGATGACATTCATCGTCGCGGAGGTGCATTCGACCGCCATGTCGCGCATTCCGGCCGTCCAACCGTCCGCCATTTGCTCACCGACGCTAGCGAAAATCGGAACAAGCGCGTCGATCGCCGGAGGCGTGAAACTCGCGGCGACGATCTTGCGCTGCGACCGCCAGAGCTCCCCGTCCGAGCTCAGCAGGCCGCGGCCGATGGTCGGCGCGAGAATGCGCTTGACCAGCTGCGGCTTCTCGTAATTGGCGGCATTGTCGAGCAGCACGCGCTGCACCCACTCGGGATTCAGTACGACGTGGACGGTGTGGCCGAGGACGTTGCGCTTAAAGTGCCAGCTGTGGAAGGCGAGTTCGGACCAGCCGTAAACCGCCGTGCGCGCGCGCTCGCCAAAAAGGCCCCGCAAGCTATGCACCGGCCTGGGCCGGCGCGGTGGGAAAGGTGGAACGAAGCGGTCGCTCACTCCGCCGCTAGTAAAGTCTCCGCCCCGCCGAGGTCCACTGAGACCAGGCGGCTGACGCCCTTTTCTATCATGGTCACCCCGTAGAGCCGGTGCATCCGGCTCATCGTCACCGCATTGTGGGTGACGATCAGATAACGCGTATCCGTCTCCTGAGTCATGCGGTCGAGCAAGTCGCAGAAACGCTCGACATTCGCGTCGTCCAGCGGGGCGTCGACCTCGTCGAGGACGCAGATCGGTGCGGGGTTCGTCAGGAACAGGGCGAAGATCAATGCGATCGCCGTCAGCGCCTGCTCGCCGCCCGACAAGAGGGTGAGGGTCGACAGCCGCTTTCCGGGCGGCTGGGCCATGATTTCGAGCCCGGCTTCGAGCGGGTCGTCGCTCTCGACCAGCTCGAGATGCGCCTGGCCGCCGTCGAACAAGGTCGTGAACAGCCGGCGGAAATGGGCGTCGACCTTCTCATAAGCATCGAGCAGCCGCAGGCGGCCTTCGCGATTGAGATTCCCGATCGAGCCGCGCAGGCGATGAATCGCCTGGGTCAGCTCCTCAGCCTCCTCAGTGCCCTTCGCGCGGCTGGCGTCGAGCTCGGCGAGCTCGGCTTCTGCGACCAAATTGACCGGGCCGATGCGTTCGCGCTCGGCCGTGAGGCGCTCGAGTGCCGCAGCTTCCTCATGCGCATCGCGGATCTCGGCCGGATCGAACGCCAGAGCCTCGGGCAGGCGTTGGGGGACGCATTCGAATTTCTCGACGCAGGTCCTGGCGATCTCGGCGCTTCTCGCCTGCTGCGCTTCGGCGCGGGCCGCGGCCGCGGCCCTTCGCTCGCGTGTGTCGGCCGAGCGTTCGTTGGCCGCAGACACCTCGTGAGCAGAGGCGACGACGGCGTCTTCGGCTTCGCGCTCAGCCGCCGCGGCCTCGCCGATCTGCGCCTGGCTTTCGTCGTTCGAATGTTCGAGCTCGCGGATGCGTGCGTCGAGCTCAGCCGGTTCCTTGGCGAGGTCCGAGCGCTCGCTGGCCTGCTGTTTCTGCCGCTCGATGGCCTGGGCGAGGCGCAGTTCTGCGTCGCCTTGCCGCTTGCGCCACTCGGCCTGCTCCCGCCCGGCGGCGCTATGGCGCTCGCGGTCGGCGGCGGTCTCGCGCGCTTTGGTCGCGGCCTCGGCGCGCTTGTCCGCGACTGCAGACGCTGCCGTCGCAGCACTCGATCGCGCGAGCCCTACTTGATGTTCGAGCGCGGCCGGGTCCGGCAAGGCGGCGAGCGATTGCTCTGCGGCAGTCACGGCCTCCCGAGAGGCCCCGAGCACCGGTTCGAGATCGGCCTGACGTTGTGAGATTCCGTCCCGTTGCGCCGCGATCCGCTCCAGGGCAGCCGTTGCCACATCGATCCCGCGGGTCGCTTCCCGCGCGTCGCGCTCCGCGGCGAGAGCAGCATGGCGCGCGTCCTCCGCCGTCTGGCGCAGGCGTTCCATCGCCGACAGCGCCTCATCGCGCGCCGCAAGCCCCGCATTGACCCCCTCCTCCAAGGCCGGGAGGTGTTCCGCAAGCTCGGCGAGGCGGTTGGCGCGCAGCAATCGTTCGGCCGCGGCGGCGCCGGCCCCGACGGCGACAAAGCCGTCCCAGCGGCGCAGCTTGCCGTCGCGGGTGACGAGCCGCTGCCCAACCGCAAGCGGCTGATCCCTGTCCTCATCGACGACGGCCACCTGCTTCAGGCGCCGGGCGAGCTGCGGCGGAGCTGTCACCCGGTCGGCGAGACATTCGGTGCCTGCGGGAAGTCCCGGGTCGTCGGTGGAACTCGCGCTGCCCATCCATCGCCGCGGCGCCTCGCCACCGATCGCGGCATCGGCATCTTCGCCGAGCGCTGCCGCAAGCGCTCGTTCATAACCCGGCTGCGCCTTCAATGTGGCGATGGCGGACCCGCCGCCATGCTCGAGCGCACGAGCGAGCGCATCATGTTCAGACCTTGCAGCCGACAGTGCAGCGCGCGCCGACGCCAGCGCACTTTCGGCAGAATCGCGCTGCTCGGCGGCATCGGCCCTGCCTTCCTCGGCTTCGACCCGGGCCGCCTCCGCATTCGCCAATGCCTTCGACGCGGCGGACGCTTTCGCCTCTGCCTCCTCGCGGGCACGGACTTGCTCGCTTCCGTCGCCGAGTGCCTCGAGCTGCTGGGTAAGGCGCCGCATCTCTTCTTCCGAGCGTGCGGAGTGCGAATGCGCCGCTTCGAGCGCGGCTTCGGCAACCCGGCGCTCGGCGCGCATCGCCGCCTGCCGTGCGAGCAGTTCGGCAAGCTCGGCCTCGGCTTCGCGCGAACTCGCTTCGAAAGTGCTGAGCTCGGCCGCGATTCGCGCCGAATGGGCTTCCGCGTCCTCGAGCCGCCGGCTGATGCCCCCGCGTTCCTCTTCAAGCTGGGCGATCGCACGCGCCGCATCGCCCTTCAGCGCTTCCTCGCGGGCAATGTCGCCCTTCAGCGACGCGTCGAGCCGCTCGAGCTCGGCGATCCGCCGGGCGACCGTGTCACGGCGGGCCCGCGCCGTCGCCAACTCATGGGCAAGCGCATGTCCCTGGTCGCGCAGCCCGGCGAGTGCGGTCCGCTTTTCGGTCAGCGCCTGATTGGCGCGATCGTGCGCGGCCTGGGTCTCTGCAATCGCCAGGCCGATCCGCTCGACTTCTTCGGCAGCAGCCTTGGCTTCGGCAAGCGCGGACTCTGCCGCTTGTTCCGCTTCCACCCAGCGGGCGTGGATCAGCCGTGCTTCGACCAGCCGGATCTGGTCGGTGAGCTTGCGATAGCGCTCGGCGGCGCGCGCCTGGCGGCGAAGCTGAGCCGCACGCTGCTCCTGGTCCGACAGGATTTCGCTAAGCCGGATGAGGTTGCCCTCGGTTGCACGCAACTTCTGCTCGGCGTCCTTGCGCCGGGCATGCAGGCCCGAAATTCCGGCCGCTTCTTCCAGAAGCAGGCGCCGTTCGACCGGCTTGGCGGAAATGATCGATCCGACCTTGCCCTGGCTCACCAGCGCTGGCGAATGCGCGCCCGTGGCCGCGTCGGCGAACAGCAAGGACACGTCCTTTTGGCGGACGTCGCGTCCGTCGATCCGATAGGCGGAGCCCGCACCTCGCTCGATCCGCCGGGTGACCTCGCTCTCGCGCCCGCCGGTCTCCCCCTCTTCCCCGGCGCGGTCGAGAAGGATCGAGACTTCGGCAAAGTCGCGTTGCGGCCGGGACGCGGTGCCGGCGAAGATGACGTCGTCCATTCCGTCGCCGCGCAGCGACTTCGGGCTGCCCTCGCCCATGACCCACCGGATCGCCTCGAGAAGGTTGGACTTGCCGCAGCCGTTGGGCCCGACAATCCCGGTCAGGCCTTGTTCGACACGCATCTCGGTCGGCTCGATGAAGCTCTTGAACCCGCTGAGCTTGAGCCGTCTAATCCGCAACTTGTCTCACCCTCCCCGTTGAGCGGCGCTCAGCCGCCGGCCGCTTGCTTCAGCTCCGGCTCCAATTGCTCCCAAGTCGCAGCGTCCGTCACCTTGCCGTTGATCAGGAAGGTCGGCGTGTGCGTGATGCCCGCATCCTCGGCCGCCTTGGTCATCCTGATCAGCTTGTCCGTCCCTTTTGGATCGGCAAGGCATTGACGCGCGCGGGGAGCCGTGACTCCGAAACGCCCCGCAATCTGCGGAAAGCCCGCGATCTCCCCGATCCGGGCGATGCGCTGCTCATCCGTCATTTTCTCCATCTCGGCCCTTTGGGCGTCGGTGACCGCACCGACCTTCTCAAACCATTGCGGCTGGGTGGCGTAGACCACTTGCGACATCGCGAAGAAACCGGCCGGGCCGGCACAATGGGCGAGCAGGCTGACCGCAAGGTCGGGCCCGTTCAGGAGGAGGTTCCGGAACTCGTAGCTGACTCGTCCCGTGCGGACATATCGCTGAACGAGCGGCTTATAGCCCGTCTGTTCGAAATGCCGGCAGTGCGGACAGGCAAGCGACCCATATTCGACGAGCTTCACCTTTGCCTTCGGATTCCCCATGCGGAAGCCGCCGTCCGGAGTCGCCACGACCGTCCGTGACCAATCCACCGAACGGCCGGACGCTGCCGCGTGCCTGGGCGCCGCGGCGGGGGCTGCCGCCACTAGCGCTACCCCAGACACGAAAGCCAAAACGAACGCGGTGGCCCTCACAATGCCTCTTTCAGCTTGCCTTCGAGCGTCGGCCAAACCTGAGCTTCCGTGATCCGGGTTGTATCGACCATCTTGCCGTTGATGATGAAGGTCGGAGTGCCCGGGAAGTCGGGATATTGGTCGGTTGCATCCTGGGTCATCTGCACTAGGCGATCCACCTCAGCCTTGTTCGACAGGCATTGGGCGCTCTTTGCCTCCGGAACTCCACGCATCGCGGCCCATTCCGGCAGGCCGGCGAATTTAGCGACGGTCGCGGCAACCTGCTCCGTCGGCAGGGTTTGCAGCCCTTCCAGCTGGTCCTTCGGGGTGGCCTGGACCTTCCCGACCCACTCGGGCTGGTCGGTATACAGCGCGCGGGTCAGCGCGAAGAAGCTCTTGGCACCGTTGCAGCGCGCGATCAGCGACGGCGCAAGGTCCATCGCGCTCAGCAAGTAGTTGCGGAACTCGTAGCTGACCTTTCCGGTCTTCACATAGGTGTTGATGAGCGGCGTGACTCCCGACTCGTCGAACGCTCGGCAGTGCGGGCAGGTCAGCGCCCCATATTCGATCAGATGCACCTTGGCGACCGGATTGCCCATCATGAAGCCGCCCGCGGGCGTCGGGGTGACGATCTGGGTCCAGTCGCCGTCCGCGGGCGGCGGCACCGGCTTGTATACGGCCGCGGACGTATCCTTCGCCGCGGATTCCTTGCCTTTGTTGCAACCCGCCAGCGGTACGAGGGCAGCGACGGCGCAGATCAGATAAGCAGCCTTCATCGGTCATTTGCTCCGAATAATCTCGGGAAGAGGTGCGTCCTCGGCAGAGCCGAATGACGGCGGCCCGCTACTAACGGCAATTTGCGACGCAAGCGACTCCAGACAAGCCCGAAGTTCAGGGTCTGCGATTTCGCGCAAGCCCTCGCCCAGTTCCTTGGGCACGGGGCGAAGTTCCGGGCGTTTCGGCCTGGGGGGCGGCGCGGCCGGCCGTCCCTGCTTGAAGATGACGCGATTGACGGCCTGATGGCCGAAGAAGCGGTTGACCCGCTCGATAATGATCGGGGCGAGATGTTGGATGAGGGGCGCATGCGCGCCTTCGACCAGCAAAGTCAGGGCCCCTCCATTCCTGCTCCCGCCGGGGAAGCGGATCGACTCGGGCGACGAGACCTTGGCGTAGCGCTCGCCGACGATCTCGCTCCAGCGGCTGACGATCGAGCTCTGGACGAAGCCGAACCTCCGGAACGACTGCCCGCCAGCCTCGGCCACGAGCTCACCGGCGGCCCTCGCCCGGCAGCTTCGCGGAGGCTCGTCTCCCGTTCCCTTTCGCTTCGACATCGAAGGCAAGCATGCCATAGCGTTCGGGTGACCGCCAACACCGCAGCGCGCCTGATGCAACATTATGTGGATAACTTCCGGCGCCTTCCGTGGCGGGCGAAACCGGGCAGCGCGGCGCCCGATCCCTACCGTGTGTGGCTGAGCGAAGTCATGCTGCAGCAGACGACGGTTGCGGCGGTGATTCCGCGCTTCGAGCGGTTCGTCGAGCGCTGGCCGACGATCCACGCGCTTGCCGCCGCCAGCGACGAAGACATTCTCTCGGAATGGGCCGGCCTTGGCTATTATGCCCGGGCACGAAGCCTCGCCGCCTGCGCCCGCGAGATCGCCCGCCGCGGAGGCTTTCCAAAAACCTCCGCCGAACTTCGCGCATTGCCTGGGCTGGGCGAATATACGGCGGCCGCAGTCGCTGCGATCGCGTTCGGCGAGCAGGCGGCAGCGGTCGACACGAATGTTGCTCGAGTCATCTCCCGCCTCAACGGATTGAAGACTCCCAACCGGGCCGAGATTCAGGAGCTGACGCTCGCGATGGTGCCGGCCGGCAGTCCGGGCGATTTCGCCCAGGCGCTGATGGACCTTGGCGCCACCATCTGCCGGTCGAAGTCGCCGCTATGCAACACATGTCCACTGGCTGAGGGCTGCGCAGCTTATGCTTCGGGCGATCCCGAGCTGTTTCCGGCTCCTAGGCCCAAGCGCATCCGTCCAATCCGCCGCGGCGTCGCTTACTGGATCGAGCGTGACCGCCATGTCTGGCTCGTGCGGAGACCCGCGATGGGCTTGCTCGGCGGAATGGCCGCGCTGCCCGGAAGCGACTGGTCCGAGCGCGTGCCTACGACGGCGCGCCCGCTCGGAACGGTGAGCCATACCTTCACCCACTTCCGGCTCGAACTCGCGGTTGAACGCAGATCCAGGCCGGTCGGCGAGGGTTGGTGGTATCCGATCGAGCGTCTCGCCGACGCGGGATTGCCGACCTTGTATCGCCGCGCGGCCGAGGTCGCGCTGAGAAGCGACGAGGCCGTTCGCTCGGCGGCTTGAACCCGTGCAAACTCGCCCCTAAGAGGCGCGGCAATTCCATTCCTCGGACCCTTCGAAAACAGGGAAAATCATGGACGATCGCTTCAACACCATCGCCGGCTGGATGCTGTTCGCAGGCATTGTCGCACTCGGTACATCGATCGTCGCGAGCGAAGCGTTCCATAGCGAGCGGCCCGAAAAAATGGCCTATCCGATCGAAGGCGTCGAGGCGGCTGCCGGCGAAGGCGCAGCAGCAGAGCAGCCGATCGAAGCCTATCTCGCCAAGGCCGACCCGGCGAAGGGCGCGGACGTCTTCAAGAAGTGCGGCGCTTGCCACAATGCCGACAAGGGCGGCCCCAACCAGCTTGGCCCGAACCTTTGGGGCGTCCTTGGAGAGCCGATCGGCCAGGGCAAGGGCTTTGCCTTCTCGCCCGCCCTTTCGGGGAAGGGTGGAAGCTGGAACTGGGACGTTCTGTCGCAGTGGCTGACCAGCCCGAAGACATTCGCTCCGGGCACCAAGATGACCTTCGCCGGAATCAGCAACCCGCAGGACCGCGCCAACGTCATGGCCTTCCTCAACAAGCAGAGCGACAGCCCCCAGCCGCTCCCGGCTGCTCCGGCCCCGGCAGCGGCAAAGGCCGGCGGCAATGCGGAACAGCCTGCCGAGGCTGCAGGCAAGGAACCGACTGCCGGTGCGCCGGCGGCGCCGGCGAACGCCGCGACCAAATAGCTAATCCTCCCCGGAACGGGGAGGTGGCAGCCCGCCAGGGCTGACAGAGGGGTCGACCCCTCCACCACTTCGCTACGCTCGTGGTCCCCCTCCCCGTTCCGGGGAGGATTACTCCGACGGCGCGTTCAGGATGTGCGCCGCCTCGGGGTGCTGCTCATAGAAGTGCTGGACGAAGTCCCACGCCTCCTCGGCATCCTCGCACCAGTGAAAGAGGTCGAGGTCGTGCGGAGCGATCACGCCCTCTTCGGCGAGCCCCTCGAAATTGACCATCCGGGTCCAGAAGTCGCGGCCGAACAGCAGGATCGGTAGCGGGCGAACCTTGCCGGTCTGGATGAGCGTCAGAAGCTCGAAGAATTCGTCGAAAGTCCCGTAACCGCCCGGGAACACCGCAACGGCCCGGGCGCGCAGCAGGAAATGCATCTTCCTCAGCGCGAAATAGTGGAATTGGAAGCTGAGGTCCGGAGTGACGTAGCGGTTGGGCAGCTGCTCGTGCGGAAGCACGATATTGAGCCCGATCGACTCCCGCCCCTCTTCGGATGCGCCGCGATTTGCGGCCTCCATGATGGACGGTCCGCCGCCCGAGCAGACGACGAAATGTTTCTTGCCTTCCTCGTCGCAGGCGCAGCGGCTGGCGAGCCGAGCCAGGTCATGGGCGACCTCGTAATAACGCGACTTGGCCTTCAGGCGCTCCGCAATCGCCGTCTGCTGCTCGTTCGTCGCCGCGGCGACGAGCGCGTCCGCCATGTCGGGGGACGGGATTCGGGCGGATCCGTAGAAGACGAAGGTCGAGCCGATATTGGCTTCGTTGAGCAGGAGCTCGGGCTTCAACAGCTCCAGCTGGAAGCGGACTGGGCGAAGATCCTCGCGAAGGAGGAACTCTTCGTCCTGGAAGGCGAGCTTATAGGCGGAGCTCTCCGTCTGCGGAGTCGAGGGGACGTGGCTCGCGGCCTGGGCGTCTACCTTCGAGGTCGGGAAAATGCGCTTTGGCGGGACTGCATCGGTCATATGCAGCCCCGCCTAGCGGCAAACTTTTACAGCGTCACGCCTGTGCAGGCGCGTCGTCCGTTTCGCGCTTCGCGCCCCAATCGATCCGGCGGGTCGCGTACATCACTCCGGCGAGCGCCGCGAAGAGCAGCAACGATCCGATCAGCAGCGAGAAGGCCTCGAGGCTGAGGAGGATGTAGAGCACGGCATAGAGGCCGATCAGGAGCGCGCCGATGAACGCGGCCCTGCGCCAGCTTGCAAGCACCGCCGCCGAGTAGGCCGTGTTGAGACCGGCAACTGAACCCGACGCGACGATATAGGCCGGGGTGAAGCCGATCACTTCGGCGAAGGCGAGTAGCAGCACGAAAAACAGCACCAGCGCCGCGCCCATCAGCAGATATTCGACCGGCGACACACGAACCCCGGCAATGACGTCGAACATCAGCAGTGCGAGGAAGGTGAAGCCGATGAACAGGAAGCCGTATTTGATCGCGCGATTGACCTGCGAATAGAGATCGACGGGCTGTATCAGATTGATTTGCGCGACTTGCGAGTCATCGCCGGCGGCCGCCGCCCCAAGATAGGGGTCCGCGGTTGGCGTGGCCGGCGTCGGCGACGCGCCAGCATCGTCCGTGCTGACCAGCGAACGCCCGAGCGCCAGATTCCCGACACGATAGCTGGCGTCAAAACCATTGGTGGTTTCGTGATGGTCCCCTGGAAGAAAACCGCCGACGAAGCTCGGGTGCGGCCAGGTCGACTTGACCGTCCAATGCGTGTCGCCTCCGTCCGGAGCCAAGCTGAGCGATGCGTTGCCGCGGAAGCCGTAGGCGAAGTCCACCACGATCGGCTGGGTCGGAAGACCGGTCGCGTCGACCCAGGCGAAGAAGCCGCGGCCGCTGCCGGTGCTTCCGCCGCCCGGCTGAAGGCGCAGCGGCTTTGCCGCGATCGAAACGTGAGGATTGGCTCCGAGCCCCCGCGCATCGCTAAGCCCGAAGCGCAATTCGGCGCGGCTTAAGTCCATCTGCGCGGGTTGCACGCCCGTTCGGTTGAGATCCGGCGGGAAGGCAAAGCGGGCCTTGCCCGTGACCTGCGCATCGTAGACGACAGCCTCGTAGATCGAGCGCTTGCGTACCCTGGGCTTCATGTCGGTCGACAGGGCGACGATCTCCGGCGCAAGGGTCAGTTCCCGCGTGACCTCGTTCGTGCGGGTCACGCTTTGCCCGTTCTGAAGCACGGTTTCGGTCGTCGTCGCTTTGTAAGGAATGACGAGCACCGGCCCGGTCATAATCTGCGGACCGCCCCACCCTGCGGTGATCGACCGTGATGCCTCGCGCGATTGGGATTCTCGGTCGTAAGCCAGGAGGTAAACCGACACGAGCGGGATCGTCAGGACAAAGCCGACGACGATCGCGAGGAAGAGCTTGAAACCCGGTGTGCGGTCACTGCCGATCTTAAGCACGATCTTGATCTCCCCGTTTATGGTTCAGCCAGGCTGCCGCAGGGAGCCCATGACCGTCATGAGCGACTTGTGAGCATTTTGTGAGGATTTTCTCCGGCCATCACTCGACTCGTCTACAGAAATGCACGTTTCATCGTCAAGCGTGGACCGCTGCGACGAGGTAATTGAGCCGGATGTCGTCGCTGAGGTGCAATCCTCGCGTCGGCGACCAGGCAATGCCCTCAACATCGAGGCATTTCAGGCCCGCGTCCGACAGCAGCACCTTCAATCGCTCGGGCGCGACGAACTTGTCGAAATCGTGTGTCCCCTTGGGAATCCGCCCCAATCCCTCACCGATCCTGATCATCATCAGCTTCGACCAGCCGGTGGCGTTGGGGGTCGAAAGGACCAGCAGCCCGCCCGGTGCAAGCCGCCTGGCCAGAGCCTTCACGAATAGGGCGGGATCGGCGACATGTTCGATGACTTCCATGCAGGTGATGAGGTCGAAGTGGCCGGCGAGCTCCTGGATGTCGCCGGCGCGATAGTCGATCGCAAGCCCCATCGCACTCGCGTGATCGCGCGCGACGTCGATCACGCCGGGTGTAGCGTCGATCCCCGTCACCTTTGCGCCGAGGCGAGCGAGCGGCTCCGTCAGAAGCCCGGCTCCGCAACCAACGTCGAGCGCGGTCTTGCCGCTTAGCGGGGTGCGGCTGTGCTCATCCAGTGCCCAGTGCTGGTCGATCTGGTCGCGGAGATACTTGAGCCGGACCGGATTGAGCTTGTGCAGCATCGACGACGAACCGTCGGGGTCCCACCAGTCGGCCGCGAGCTTGCTGAACTGCTCGACCTCTTCCGGAACGATGCTTGTTTCGACCATGCGCTGCTCCATGCGCCGAAGGCTTGCAAAGGAAAAGGGAAGTGTGCGTTGGGGGCGAGTGGATCACTTCCAGCTGAAGAACGGCGAACTCCACTGTGAGGGCATCGCCCTGGCGGAGATTGCCGCCGAGGTCGGAACGCCGGTCTACGTCTATTCGACCGCGACCATGCTCCGGCACGTCGCGGCCCTGGGCGACGCACTCGAGCTCCTGCCTGATCCGCTCATCGCTTATGCCGTCAAAGCCAATCCAAACGCGGCGGTCCTCGCCACGCTGGCGAAAGCCGGCCTCGGCGCCGACGTCGTGTCCGGCGGCGAATATCGCCGCGCGAAGGCGGCAGGCGTTCCGGGGGACAAGATCGTCTTCTCCGGCGTCGGCAAGACCGAGGATGAAATGCGGCTGGCGCTCGATGACGGCCTCTATCAGTTCAACATCGAATCGCTCGCGGAGGCCGAGATGCTGTCGGCGGTGGCGACGGCGATGGGCCGCGCCGCGCCCGTCGGATTTCGGGTCAATCCTGACGTTGCTGCCGGCAGCCATGCCAAAATCACAACCGGCACTGCGGAAAACAAGTTCGGGATCGCGATCAGTGAGGCGGTGGAAGCCTATGCGCGCGCGGCGGCCTTGCCCGGGCTGAAGGTGCAGGGCGTCGCCGTTCACATCGGCAGCCAGCTGACCAGCCTGGATCCGTTGGAGCGAGCCTTTACGCGCGTCGGGGAGCTTATCCGGGCACTGCGGGCGGAGGGTCACGACCTCGAAGTCGCCGACCTCGGCGGCGGACTCGGCGTGCCCTACGACCCCGACCAGCCGCCGCCTCCGAGCCCCGGGGAATATGGGAAAATGGTGAAGCGCATTACGCGCGACTGGGATGTCCGATTGGTGTTCGAGCCGGGACGGCTGATCGTCGGCAATGCCGGTGTACTGCTTTCGCGGGTCATTCGTGTGAAGCCCGGCCTGAGCGCCCCCTTCGTGATCGTCGACGCAGCGATGAACGACCTGATGCGGCCCGCGCTGTATGACGCATGGCACCGCATCGACGCGGTGCGGCCGACAGGTGCACGGCGGACGGCGAACGTGGTCGGTCCGGTATGCGAAACGGGTGACACTTTTGCCACCGGCCGAGTGATTGACGAGGTCGCGAGCGGCGACCTGATCGTCTTCCGGACCGCCGGCGCTTATGCCGCCGCAATGTCGAGCACCTACAACAGCCGGGCGCTAACGCCCGAAGTATTGGTCAACGGGAGCCGCTGGGCGGTGGTCCGGCCGCGCATCGACATCGATCGCCTGATGGCCGCAGACCGGATGCCGGAATGGCTTGATGGTTGCGTGGGCTCGCCCACCGGCTAAGAGCCGGCGCAATGGCCCGCATCGTGATGAAATTCGGCGGCACGTCGATGGCGGGCATCGAGCGCATCCGCCACGTCGCCTCGCGCGTGCGGCGCGAGTCCGAGGCGGGCAACGAGGTGCTGGTCGTGGTCTCGGCGATGGCCGGGGAAACCGACCGGCTGGTGCAGCTCTGCCGCGAAGCCGCCGCGCTCCACAACCCGACCGAATATGACGTCGTTGTCGCCAGCGGGGAGCAAGTGACTGCGGGACTGCTCGCGATGACACTCCAGAACATGGGCCTCAATGCGCGCAGCTTCATGGGCTGGCAGCTCGTCCGCGCCTCGGGAGTCCACGGAAACGCTCGGGTCGAGGCGGTCGAGGGTGCTCTTCTGGACGAGGCTTTGAACGCTGGGACGGTGGCCGTGATACCGGGCTTCCAGGGCGTTTCCACCGACGGCCGCCTCGCGACCCTCGGGCGCGGCGGCTCCGACACGTCCGCCGTCGCGATCGCGGCAGGGCTCAAGGCGGACCGGTGCGACATCTATACCGATGTCGACGGCGTCTACACGACCGACCCTCGAATCGTGCCCCGGGCGCGCAAGCTGACCGAGATCACATTCGAGGAAATGCTGGAGCTTGCCGGAGTTGGGGCGAAAGTGCTGCAGGTCCGCTCGGTCGGGCTTGCAATGCGCGAAAATCTACCCTTGCGCGTGCTCTCCGCCTTCGAGGACAAGCCCGGGACGGATATCGTCGCCCAACTTTCGGGAGATCAGATGGAAAGAAACCTGATCGCGGGGATCGCCGCCGACCGAAACGAGGCGCGGATCACCCTGACCGGAGTGCCGGACAAGCCGGGAACCGTCGCCGCGGTCATCACACCCATTGCCGAGGCCGGGATCCAGGTCGACATGATCGTCCATGCGGCGACCCCGGACGCAGGCGCCAGCGACCTCACTTTCACCGTCCCGCGAGCGAGCCTCGCCCAGGCGATGGCGGTGATCGAGCAACGCAGGGAAGAGATCGGCTATGCCGAAATGATTCACGACGATTCGGTCGCGAAAGTGAGCGTCGTCGGGGTCGGCATCCGCTCCAACCCGCAGCTCGCGTCAAAGATGTTCGAAGTGCTTGCGGAGCGGACGATCAATCTGCTCGCGGTCTCGTCGAGCGAAATCAAGGTGAGCGCGTTGATCGCCGAGGCCGACCTCGAGCTTGCGGTGCGCGTTCTCCACACCGCGTTCGGCCTGGACGAGGAGCAAGCGGCGTGAGCGGTGAAGGACTGATCGCCGAGCCGCGGGCGGTTCATCCCACCGCCGGGCACGCCCGGCTGAAAGAGCTGATGCACCGCGGCACCGAATTCCTCGGCTGCGACGTCGCGATCATGGGGGGCGCGATGAGCTGGGTCAGCGAGCGCAACCTCGTCTCGGCCATCTCCAACGCGGGCGGCTTTGGCGTGATCGCGTGCGGCGCCATGGGCCCGGAACTGCTCGACACCGAAATCGCCGAGACGAAGGCGCGAACGACCCGGCCGTTTGGGGTCAATCTCATCACCATGCATCCGCAACTCGATGAGCTCATCGACGTCTGCGCGAAGCATGACGTCGGACATGTGGTGCTTGCCGGTGGACTGCCGCCCGGTTGGGCAATGGAGAAGATCAAGGCCCGCGGCGCCAAGCTGATGGCCTTCGCCCCGGCGATGGCGCTCGCGAAGAAACTGATGCGATCCAACGTCGATGCGCTCGTCATCGAGGGGATGGAGGCGGGTGGCCACATCGGCCCGGTTTCGACGTCGGTTCTGGCGCAGGAGATCCTGCCCAACGTCTCGAAAGACATTCCCGTATTCATCGCGGGCGGGATCGGCCGCGGCGAAGCGATTGCCGCCTATCTCGAAATGGGGGCGGTGGGGGTTCAGCTCGGCACGCGCTTCGTCTGCGCGACAGAGAGCATCGCCCACGCCAATTTCAAGAAGGCGTTCATCCGCGCTTCCGCCCGCGATGCAATCCTGTCGGTCCAGATCGACCCGCGCCTGCCCGTGATTCCCGTCCGAGCGCTCAAGAACGCCGAAACGGAGCGCTTTGCCGCCAAGCAGCGCGAGGTCGCCCAGAGGCTCGACGAGGGCGCGATCGAAATGGCCGAGGCACAGCTCCAGATCGAACATTATTGGGCCGGCGCCCTCCGCCGGGCCGTGATCGACGGCGATATCGAGACGGGGTCGGTGATGGCCGGCCAGTCCGTCGGAATGGTCAACCGTGAGGAACCGGTCGCCGCGATCATCCAGGAGCTGGTCGATGAGGCCGCCGCCGCGCTGGAGAGCCGCGGCTGACCTCCGCTCAATCGCCCGCGCGGCGGGGGGCAAGGGAGCGTAACGCGGTCAGAGTCTTGAACTTCCGCACAACGTGTGAGGCGTTGAGGTGCATCTCCACGAAACGATCGTAGGCAGCCATATCCGGCAAGCGAAGCGTCAATAGGACATCGGCTTCTCCCGCGACGTAATGGGCCTCGACGACTTCGGGGTTCGCGGCGACCGTCGCCGAAAAGTGCTGCAGCGCCTGACGGGATTCTTCCGCGAGTTCAACCAAAAGGAAGAGTGTCAATGGGGCCGGAGCCTCTTGTGGTGCAATCTCTGCATGAGCACCGAGAATGACACCCGCAGCGATCATCCGTTCGACCCTCCGCTGGACTGCGCTGGCGGACAAATTCACTCGTCGGCTCAGTTCCGCGTAGCTGAGCCAGGCGTCCGCCCGCAGCAAGGAGAGGATGCGATGGTCACGATCATCCAGGGTCGCAATCATGATCACGCGATAACGCAGGAATCCTGCGCGAACCATAGCCAAAAGCGCGGACGTTGCGCGTGATGTATCCTACTTTCCCCAGGCTCGAGGGAAGGCCCTTGGGCGAATACGGCCAAAGGTGAAATGACAGCATGCGAGCGACCGCGAAGCACTCGGCTTTGGAATTCGCCGGCCTGATTTGGCGGTTGGCCGTCTATTTCACCGTATTGATCGCTTCGTTCCGACTGCTCTCGATGAGCTACGGCTGGGTCATGCATGCCTTCGGGGTGCATTTCGCCAGTGCGCCAGGAGTAAAGCCGGCGGAAGCGGTCGGTCTTGGCCAGGCGCGCCTGTTGATTGCGGCGGGTCTTGCATGCGTCATTACCGCGCGCTTCGGCCGAGACCGGCTGGATCCTATGCTGCCGATTCACTCGAAAGCCACCTCGCATCTGCTGCAGGGGGCTTTTTGGGGCTTCCTAGGAATCGGCGCCACGATCGGCGCCATCGCCTGTTTCGGCGGCTATCGGGTAAGCGGTCTGGCGCTGTCGGGCGCCGCCTTGGCTTACTATCTGCCCCTCTGGCTGTTGGTTGCTGTGGTGAACGGTTTGGCCGAGAACTTCGCCTTGATGGGCTATCCCCTTTTCCGCGTCGCCCGCGCGACCGGATGGGCACCGGCAGCCCTTCTCGTCGGGATAGTGTTCGCCGCCGCGCATCTCGGGAATCCTGGAGAGAACCCGATTGGGATCGCCTCTGTCTTCCTGATCGGCGTGCTCATGGCCACGACAATCTGGCTGACTGGCAATTTGTGGCTATCCGTCGGCATCCATGCTGGCGTGATCCTGGGAGAGGACCTGGTCTTCTCGGTCCCCGACAGCGGCACCACCTATACCGGTCACCTCCTTGCCAGTCACCTCACGGGGCCTCTCTGGCTAAGCGGTGGCGATGCCGGACCTGAGGGCAGCGCCCTGGCTTTGCCTGTCTTCGCCGTCCTGCTGGCCGTGCTTTGGCTCGTCTATCGCCGTCGTCCGGTCGCCGACGACTGAGAACCAGTCAACCTAGGGTCGCTCCGGCCCGGTTGGAGCGCAACCCCTCGAGCCACCGCCGCGGCTAGTCCAGCCAAGCTCATGGCGCGCCGCGCTGCCATCTGATAGCGCCTCAATCATGCCTACCTCGGCCGCCATCTCAGCACGCGAGATCCTGACCGGGCTCCACGAAGTGATGGCCGCGCGCGGCTCCGTCCAAAGCAAGCTCGACCGCGTCGTCGACCTCATCGCCGAGAAGATGGTGAGCGAAGTCTGCTCGATCTATTTGCTGCGCGACAACAAGCTCGAGCTGTTCGCGACCCACGGCCTGCGCAAGGAAGCTGTTCACGTCACCAAGTTGAGGATGGGCGAGGGCCTGGTCGGCACAATCGCCGCGGAGGGTCGTATCCTCAATCTCGCCGAGGCCGCCGAGCATGCGGCCTTCGCCTATCGGCCGGAAACCGGCGAGGAGAGCTTCCACAGCTTTGCCGGAGTGCCGATCGTCCGCCTTGAGAGCCCGATCGGAGTCCTCGCCGTCCAGCACGCCGAACCGCGCTGCTACGAGGATGTGGAGATCGAGGCGCTGCAGACGGTTGCCATGGTCCTGTCGGAAATGATCGCGGCGGCCCGGCTGGTCGACGGCGCTCGCCGTGGACGGCTGCGCAGCGGCGGACCGCTTCGCCTTGCCGGGCTGAAGCTCGTCGCCGGGATGGCAAAGGGCGAAGCGGTGTTCCACGAGCCCCGGGTCATCGTCGAGCATACCGTCGCCGACGACATCGAGGCCGAACGCGAGCGAGTTTACTCGGCATTCCGCAAGATGCGCGAGCAGATCGACAATATGACGAAGGAGGCCGAGTTCGGCACTGCCGGAGAGCATCAGGAGATCCTCGAGACTTACCGCATGTTCGCCTACGACGAGGGCTGGTCTCGGCGGATCAACGAGGCGATCGACAGCGGCCTGACCGCCGAGGCGGCGATCGAGCGGGTCCAGCAGCGCATGCGCGCGCGGATGCGCGATATCGACGACCCGTTGCTGCAGGAGCGGATGCACGACCTCGAGGACCTGTCCAACCGCTTGCTGCGCATCGTATCCGGAAGGATGGGAACGGCCGCGCAAACCGGCCTCGCCCACGACACGATCCTCGTCGCCCGCAACCTCGGGCCGGCCGAGCTGCTCGAGTATGACCGGCGGCGGCTGAAGGGCGTCGTGCTCGAGGAAGGTTCGCTGACCTCGCACATGGTGATCGTCGCGCGCGCAATCGGTGTCCCCGTGGTCGGCCGGCTCACCGACATCCGCCACAGCGTCGAGGAAGGTCAGACAATTCTCGTCGACGGCGACAATGGAAGCGTGATCATCCGGCCAAATCGACCGCTGCAGTCGAGCTTCGAACACCGCATGACATTGAGCCGGAAGCGCCGAGCCGAATTCGCCGCGGTGAAAACCCTGCCCGCAGTCACTCGCGACGGGCTCCAGGTCAGCGTGATGGTGAATGCCGGGCTGGCGGAGGATGCGGCAGCTCTGCCGATGACGGGCGCCGACGGCATCGGCTTGTTCCGAACAGAGTTCCAGTTCCTGGTGTCGGCGACGCTGCCGGGGCGCGAACGGCAGCAACGGCTTTATACCAAGGTTCTCGAGGCAGTCGGCGACCGACCGGTGGTGTTTCGCACTGTCGACATCGGCGGCGACAAGGCCCTGCCCTATCTGACCGACGTCCACGACGAGGCCGAGAATCCGGCGATGGGCTGGCGCGCGCTCCGCCTGTCGCTCGAACGTTCGACCCTCATGAAGGCGCAGGCCAGAGCGCTGATCGAGGCATCCGGCGGCAAGGTGCTGCGCGTCATGTTCCCGATGGTCTCCGAACCGTGGGAGTATGAGGAGGCGCGCGCCCTCTTCGAGGAGCAGGTCGAGTGGGCGCGGCACGCACACCGCAAGCTTCCCAGCCGGATCGAGTTCGGAGCGATGCTCGAAGTCCCGAGCCTTGCCGAAATGCTCGACCAGCTTTTGCCGCGAGTCGACTTCATCTCGATCGGGACAAACGACCTTACGCAGTTCCTGTTTGCGGCCGATCGCGCGGACCCTCGGCTTGCCCAGCGTTACGACTGGCTCAGTCCCGCTATCCTGCGCTTCCTGAAACGCGTGCTCGACGCCGCCCGCGCGGCGAAGGTTCCGGCCCGGATCTGCGGGGAAATGGCCGGTCGGCCGCTCGAGGCCATGGCTTTGATCGGCATCGGCGCGGAAAATTTCTCGATCACGCCGGCTGGGGTCGGACCGGTCAAGGCGATGGTCCGTTCGCTGGATGCCGCCGCCGTCCGAAGCCGCCTTGAACAGCTGCTTGCCAAGCCCCCGAAGGACATGCGCAAGGCGCTCACCGATTGGGCAAAGCGGCATGACGTAGTTGTCGGTTGACACTATGGCCCGAGCCATCGAACAGTGATTTTTCCTCATTCGAATTGAAGGCGACACGATGGACGAGGAACTGGTCGAAACGGACGTTCCTTCAGTCGGCGAGCGCCTGCGCGCCGCGCGCGACGAGAAGGGACTGAGCCTCGAAGACATAGCGGCGCAGACGCGCATTCCGCGCCGGCATCTCGAGGCGATCGAAGCGGCTGAGTGGGACCGCCTCCCGGCCCCGACCTACACGATCGGTTTTGCCCGTAGCTATGCGGCCGTAGTCGGCCTCGATCGCGCCGAAGTTGCCGATCAGCTTCGAAGCGAGATGGGAGGGCAGCGGGCCTCAATGTTCACGGCCGAGGTATTCGAACCCGCGGATCCGGCACGAACCATGCCCAAATCGCTCGTGATCGGCGCAATCCTCGTGGTGATCGTGCTGGTTCTGGCCATGAGCTGGCTTAGCCGCCGCTCGCTCGATCAGCCCGATGAAGCCGTCGCCAATGCGGCAGCGACTCCTGCCGCTCCGCCGGCAGCGGCCCCGCCGCCCGCACCAACTCCGGCCCAACAGCCCGTCACTTTAGCCGCGACCGACGCCGTATGGCTTCAGGTTTACGAAAAAGGCGGCCAGACCTTCTTCTCGGGCCTGCTTCAGCCGGGGCAGACGTTTGCCGTCCCATCCACCGCCGCTGCCCCGTTGCTGAAGACCGGCAAGCCCGAGGCGCTCAGGATCACGGTCGGCAACACGGTCGCGCCGCCGGTCGGACCGCCGGCGACAACGGTGGCGGATGTAAGCCTGCTTCCCGCGGACTTGCTCAAGACAGGGCAAGGATCTGCGCCTGTGGCCCAGTCTGCCACATCCGCGCCGCCTAAACCCGCGCGCTCAGCGCCTCCGCGGGCAGCAGCACCGCCGGCCGCTGCCCCGGAACAGGCTCCGACGCCGGCCGCGCCGCAACCTCAGCCGGCCAACAATGGCGTTACGGCCTAGGGATTCATCGCGGGGAAAGCCGGCGTGGAGCACAATTGAGCAACTTCAAAGGGTTGGGGAAGATCGAGTGACATTTTCGCGTAGCCTTGCCGCGCTTGCGGCATCCGCCAGCTTTGCCCTGATCCCTGCACCGGCACTGGCGCAGCGCCAGGCGCCTACTCCCGAGCAGCGGATCGAACGGCTCGAGCGCCAGGTGCAGCAGGTGCAGCGGCAGGTCTTCCCACGAGGACGCCCGGCAGACACGGCAGGTTTCTCGGACGAGCCCGCCGCCACCCAGTCGACTGTGGTCACGCTCGATCAACGGCTCGACGCGCTCGAACGGCAGATGGCCGATATCCTTCGCCAATCCGAAGAGAATGGTAACCGGCTCCGCTCGCTCGAGGCCGACCTTGCCAAAGCGAGGAGCGATCAGGACCAGCGAATCGCGACCATCGAGCAGCGCATGAACGAAGCCGCGGTCGCGGCGCCCAGTCCCACTTCCGCTCCGGTCGAAACGACGCCCAAGCCGCCTGCTCAAAAGCCGAGGGCCGATGCCAGCGCTTCCGCGGGGGCAACGGCACTACCGGCTTCCGTGACAACCGCCACCGATCCCGGTGAAGACGCCTACAGCGACGGTTTCCATTTGTGGGAGGCAGGCAAATATGACGAAGCGATCGCCTCGCTGAAGGCTTTCGCCTCCGCATATCCGAAGCATCGGCGGGTGAGCTATGCGAACAACCTCATTGGCCGTGCCCTGCTCGAACAAGGAAAGGCCCGCGATGCGGCGGCTGTGCTGCTCGCGAATTATCGATCCAACTCGAGGGGCGAGCGAGCTCCCGACAGCCTTTATTTCCTGGGCCAGGCGGAAATGAAGCTCGGGCAGCCCGCGCAGGCCTGCAAAGCCTATGCCGAGCTCGATGCCGTCTACGGCTCGAAGGTCCGGACCGACCTTCGCAAGCAGGTCGATCAGGCCAAGGCCGACGCTCAGTGCGGCTGATGTGCTAGGGCGGTCGGGATGGTTCCCGACCCTGCCCTCCTCGAGCGATTTCGCGCCGATCTCGACGCGCTAAGCGCGCCAGGCCAGCGCATCGGCATTGCAGTATCGGGCGGCCCCGACAGCCTGGCCTTGCTGCTCCTCGCCGCGGCGGCGCGCCCGGGCCTGGCGGAGGCCGCGACGGTCGACCACGGTCTGCGCGCGGAAAGCCGGGCCGAGGCCGAGATGGTCTCGCGGATTTGCGCTGAGCTTCGCGTTCCGCATGAGACTCTCGCGGCGGAATGGTCCGAGCCCCCGTCGTCGGCAATCCAGGAGCGAGCGCGCGAAGCCCGCTATCGCCTGCTTGCCGGTTGGCTGGTCGAACGGAACCTAAAGGCCCTGGCGACCGCGCATCACTCGGACGACCAGGCCGAGACGATCCTGATGCGGCTCAATCGCGGCTCCGGGCTTCGTGGACTGGCCGGAATGCGCGCTCGGTCCGTTGTACCGGGCTCCCGCCTTCCACTGCTTCGGCCGTTGCTAGGCTGGCAACGCGCCGAGCTCGAGCAGATTTGCACTGCCGCAGGCATTGAACCGGCCGTCGATCCGAGCAATTCCGACGAACAGTTCGAGCGCGTCCGTATCCGCAAGGCCCTGACCGACGCGGCGTGGCTGAGCCCCGAGGCTTTTGCTCGCAGTGCAGCGTACCTGGCCTCAGCCGACGACGCGCTCGGCTGGGTCGCTGAAGGCCTTGCTCTTGCCCGGGTGACGGACGACGCCGAAGGCTTGCAGGTCGATGCGGACGGGCTGCCGCTTGAGCTCCAACGCAGGCTCTTGCTGATCGCTTTTGCGCGGTTTCACGCGGCCGAGCCGCGGGGGGCGGACCTAATGCGCGCAATCGAAGCGCTGTCCCTGGGGAATAGCACGACCCTGTCAGGGCTGAAGCTCGAAGCGGGCCATCCGTGGCGGATTACGAAAGCCCCGCCACGAAGGAACAGCGCACCGGACTCGACCTTCGGATAACTTACGTTAAATTCCCAACTGCGACTCGCAAGTTAACGACCGAGGGAGGGAGCGCTTGGAATCGGATATGCGATTCTATCGGCGTCGAGCCAATGAAGAGATGGCGGCCGCTGATCGAGCAGTGACCGTGGCTGCTCGCGAACGGCGTATCCAGCTCGCCGGGATTTTCCTCGGACGGCTAAGGGAATTGGAAACCCGCTCGGCGTTCGACTGGGCCGACGAAAGGCCGGTCGAACGGGTCTGATCCCGCGATCATCGTTCACCACTCTCTAAGGCGCGCATTGTTATTAGGGTAAACGCGCTTATTTTATGCGCACGGCGTTTAGCGCAGCGGAAGACGAGTGATGAACGACAAAGACAAGAAGCCCGGCAACCCCTGGACCAAGAGTCTGCTGATCTGGGTCGGCATCCTCTTTGCGCTTGTTCTTTTCGTGCAGATGATCGGCGGCGGAGCGCGCAGCACCGCCGGCCAGGCGATGGCTTATTCCGAATTCGTGCGTCAGGTCGATGAAGGCAACGTCCGCACGGTCATTATGGCAACCGGCACCACCGGGAACTCGGCGATCAGCGGCAAGCTAGCGGGCGGCGAGGACTTCCACACCGTCGCACCGGCCGGCGCGAATGTCGCCGACAAGATGATTCAGAAGGGCGTCGCGGTCCAGGTCAAAGCCGAGGAAACCGGGAGCATCTGGCTCTACATGCTCTACAATTCGCTGCCCTTCCTGCTGATCCTCGGGATCAGCTTCTTCGTGATGCGGCAGATGCAGAAGAATGCCGGATCCGGCGCCATGGGTTTCGGCAAGAGCCGCGCCCGAATGCTGACCGAGAAGCAGGGCCGGGTAACCTTCGCCGACGTCGCTGGGATCGACGAGGCCCGCGAAGAGCTTCAGGAAATCGTCGAGTACCTCAAGGATCCGGGCAAGTTCGCGCGGCTGGGCGGCAAGATTCCCAAGGGTGCTTTGCTGGTCGGGCCTCCAGGCACCGGCAAGACCCTGCTCGCACGCGCAATCGCGGGTGAGGCGGGCGTTCCATTCTTCACCATTTCCGGGTCGGACTTCGTCGAAATGTTCGTCGGCGTCGGCGCGAGCCGAGTCCGCGACATGTTCGACCAGGCCAAGAAGTCGGCGCCGTGCATCGTCTTCATCGACGAAATCGACGCGGTCGGCCGCCATCGCGGCGCGGGCCTCGGCAACGGCAATGACGAACGCGAACAGACGCTCAATCAGCTCCTCGTCGAAATGGACGGATTCGAGGCGAACGAAGGCATCATCATCATTGCCGCGACCAACCGGCCCGACGTGCTCGACCCGGCGCTGCTTCGCCCCGGCCGCTTCGACCGCCAGGTCGTCGTTCCGCGCCCCGACATCGACGGCCGCGAGCAGATCCTCGGCGTGCACATGAAGAAGGTGCCGCTGGCACCCGACGTCGACCCTCGCGTGATTGCGCGCGGCACGCCGGGCTTTTCCGGCGCGGACCTCGCCAATCTCGTCAACGAAGCGGCGCTCCTCGCCGCGCGGCGAGGCAAGCGCCTGGTTGCGATGAAGGAGTTCGAGGAGGCCAAGGACAAGGTGCTGATGGGCACCGAGCGCAGGTCCATGGTCATGACCGAGGACGAGAAGCGGATGACCGCCTATCACGAGGCAGGTCACGCCATTGTCGCTCTCCACGAGCCCGCGTCCGACCCGATCCACAAGGCGACGATCATCCCGCGCGGCCGCGCCTTGGGCATGGTCATGCGCCTGCCCGAGCGGGACAATTACAGCTACCACCGCGACAAGATGTACGCGAACCTCGCGGTCTCGATGGGCGGCCGTGTCGCCGAGGAATTGATCTTCGGTTACGACAAGGTTTCGTCCGGCGCTTCGTCCGACATCAGCTATGCGACCGGCCTTGCCCGCGACATGGTGACCCGCTGGGGCATGTCGGACCTGCTTGGGCCGCTGCAGTATGCGGACGCGGAGGAAGAAGTGTTTCTCGGTTATTCGGTCAACCGCCAGCGCAACATGTCGAACGAGACCGCGCAGGCGATCGACAAGGAAATCCGCCGAGTCGTCGACGAGGGTTATGAGCGGGCCAAGCACCTGCTCGAGGAAAACCGGGAGGAACTCGAGACGCTCGCCAAGGCGCTGCTCGAGTTTGAGACGCTGTCGGGCGACGAGATCAAGAAAGTCCTCGCCGGCGAGCCCATCGACCGGGGCGGCGCCAAGGGCCCGGCAATCCCGGCGGCTGGCTCATCGATCCCGAAGGCGAAGCGACCGAAGCCTGGCGCTATCGGCGGCCCCGCCACCGCGGGAGCTTAATCCCTAGAACCTTTCCAGCTGCTCGCAGCGAGGCGGACGACGAGCGGCGTCAGGCCGCGGTGCGCCGACGCGTGATAAATCGAGTTCGCCTCCAGCTCCTTGCAGAGGCGCCGGTGCGCCTCGCCGAGCGCGTGGTACGGCAGGCCCGGAAGCAGGTGGTGCAGCGCATGGTAGCGCAGGCCCACTGGAGCCCAGAAGATCGGCAGGGTCGCGGGCGGCGGAACATTGACGCTATCGAGATATTGGGCGGTGACGCTCATGGGATCGCCCTCATTCTCCCACAGATGCGCGACGAGGGTGCGGACCTGGTTCAGGAACATCACGCCCGAAGCGACCCCGAGGAAGATCAGGAAATCGCGCAGCGGGATGGTCCCGGTCGCGGTCAAAGCCAGCAGCGTGATCGCCCAGAGGCTGCACGCGGCTTCCTGCCATGCCCAGTCGCGCGCGAACTCGCCCTCGGGTGACGGCCGGACGAAGCGCGGATTGATCTGCAGGCCCGAATATTTGCCGACGACCGCGGCGCGGAGCCTGCGCGACAGCAGCGACAGCGGCGCTAGGATAGCGAAGCGGATCAGCATGCCGATCGGCGCCAGGAGTGCGGCGATGAGGAACACCGGCAGAGTCCAGGGGTGCAGCAACGCGAGCGGCAGATATTCGGGGTCGTTGGCCGTGCCATAATAGGTCTTGGCGTGGTGCTGGTTGTGAACTCCCTCGTACATGAAGGACGGGACCAGCAGCGGAACGCCGACAATCAGGTTCCAGGTGAAGCGGAACCCCTTCACCGCCCCCTTTTTGATGTGCGTCAGCTCGTGGATGAACGAGCCGGCACGGTAGAGGGCGAGCACCGCGACCAGGCCGGTCGCAAGAGCGAGAGGCCAGCGTAGCGCCATGGTCGCGAACAGGGCCGCATAGCCGATGAGCGCGGACCCGAGCATGTCGGCCCAGTAGATCCGCGCGTCCGGCACGTTGAGATCGCGCGTGAGGTTCGCCGCGGCCTTGAGCATGGTCGCGTCGTCCTTGACGCGCGCGGGCACGCGCTGCCCCGGGGCAGCGTCGCGGGTACGCTCAAGTGTCGTTGTGTCGGTCATTGGAAGTCTCAGCTAATGCCCTGAGATAGTGGCGGGAGTTGGGCGCGGCAATGTCACCCGCTCTCGCGGGGGTGACGAAGTGAGGTGGAAAGGCTAGCCACCCCGGCCATGAGCAGCGCCCCCGTCACCATCCGCCCGGTCCAGTCCAAAAAGGACAAGAAGGCCTTCGTCGATTTCGCCTGGGACGTTTACAAGGACGACCCCGCCTGGGTCCCCCCGCTGAAGGATGAGGTTCACGGGCTCATCACGCCGGGAAAAAACCCGTGGTTCGAACATGCCCGGGCGCAGCTCTGGCTGGCCGAGCGGAACGGCAAGACCGTCGGTCGCATCAGCGCCCAGGTCGACGATCTCGTCCAGGAGCATATGGGCCAGGGCACCGGCCAGTGGGGCTTCTTCGACGCGCTCGATGCCGAAGCGGCGGCAGCGCTCATCAAAACCGCCGAGGATTGGCTTCGCCAGCAAGGGATGACTCGCGCGCTCGGGCCGATCAGCCTGTCGATCTGGGACGAGCCGGGCCTGGAAATCGAAGGCTTTGCGGAGCCGCCGACGGCAATGATGGGCCACCACCGGCCGGAATATCAGGCCTGGATCGAGGCTGCCGGTTACGGGAAGGCAAAGGACCTCCTCACCTACGCGCTCAACATCGAAAATTGGGAAGACCCTAAGATCGACCGCTTGATCGCAATGGGCGAACGCAATCCGCGCATCCGCATCCGGATGGTCGACAAGTCGAGGTTCGACGAGGAAGCCCGGCTGATCCTGAACCTTCTCAACGACGCCTGGTCGAACAATTGGGGCTACGTCCCGCTGACCGAGGCCGAAATCAAATATGCCGGCAAGAAGCTGAAACCGATCATCTTCAACGAGCTCGTGCGGGTCGCGGAGCTCGACGGGGAGCCAGTCGCTTTCATGCTGACGATCCCCGATATCAACGAGCTCATCAAGGATTTGAACGGCGAGCTATTCCCATTCAATTTCATCAAATTACTCTGGCGATTGCGCAAACCGCGGGCGCGGCGGCTCCGGGTGCCTCTGATGGGGGTCGCCAGGAAGCTTCATCACACACGCCTCGCCAGCCAGCTCGCCTTCATGATGATCGAATACACGCGTCGCGACGGCACCAAAAAATATGGTGCGACCCACGGCGAGTTCGGCTGGATCCTGGAGGACAATAAGGGGATGCTCTCGATCGCCCAGCTTCCGGGCGCCGCAGTCAACCACCGCTACCGGATTTACGAGAAGGCGCTCTAGGAAAGCTCAATCCACGTCGGCGCGTGGTCGGAAGCCTTGTCTTGCGCCCTCGCCCATTTATCGACGCCTGCGGCCTGGAGGCGGTCAGCAGCCTCCGGCGAGCAGAGCAAATGGTCGATTCGAAAGCCCGCGTCGCGCTGCCAGCAACCCGCCGTATAGTCCCAGAATGTATAGAGCCGGTCTTCGCGGGGATGCAGGGCGCGCAACGCGTCGGTCCACCCCTGGTGAAGGATACGCCGCCACGCCTCGCGAGTCTCTGGCTGGAGCAGGGCGTCGTTCGCTGCCGCTCGAGCGGAAAACACGTCGCAGTCTTCGGGCACGACATTCCAGTCTCCGGCGAGCACGACAGGCCGCTCCTCGGCCAGAAGCTCGCTGGCGTGCGCGCCGAGCCGCTCCATCCACCTGAGCTTGTAGTCGAACTTCTCGGTGCCGATCGGATTGCCGTTGGGCAGGTATAGAGATCCGACGATGAAGCCCTTCGCCTCGGCTTCGATGTAGCGGCTGTGCGTGTCGTCGGGGTCTCCCGGCAGACCGACACGTCGCAGCTCCGGGCTATCTCCCCTGGCGAGGATCGCCACCCCGTTGAAACCCTTCTGGCCGTGCCACACGGCGCCATAACCCGCCGCTTCGATGTCGGAGATCGGGAGCTGATCGTCGGCGCACTTCAGCTCTTGCAGGCACGCGATCTCCGGCTTTTCACGATCGAGCCATTCGAGAAGACGGGGCAGCCGCGCGCGGATGCCGTTGATGTTGAACGTGGCGAGCTTCATCCCCGCCGCTTAGCGGCGAGCGCTCAGCCGGGGAAGCGGGCGTAGCCGCGTTCGGCGACGCGATCGACGCACTGGCGGTATTCGGCGAAGCATTCGTCGCCCTCACGGACGACGCCGACCTGCGGATCCGCACTCGGGCGGGTCGGAACGAAGGCGATCGGCACGGCAGCCGGAGTGAGCTGCGCGCCAGCGCCAGCGGCCAAGGTCAGGAGGATTCCGCTCATCGCTCCACCGCCAGCCGGTCGGTTGAGGATCGCCACGCGATATTGGCCCTCGCTGATCGTCACCAGGTAGATCGCGCCCGACTGCATCGGGAAGGAGACGAAGCCTTTCTGCTCATATTCGCTGTCGGTCCGCGCCGCCTCGCTGAACACGAGATGGCCTTTCGCCTCGTCCCACAGGATCGATGTCAGATAGGCAAAGACCGCGCCGGCTTCGCTGAATGATGGCCGAAGCGTCAGATAAGACCCCTCGAGCCACTGCACCGCCGGCCGGGTGTAAGCGCCCATCGAGTCGGGAGCGAACGGCCTCACTTCGCCATCACTGCTCGTCCGCCGAACCCTGAGGCTCGTGCCGAGCACATCTTCGAGCCTGACGACCGTCGTCAACGTGAACGGGCGGCTACCCGCCAGCGCTTTTTCCAAGGTGGAAAGGCTGACCCTCGCCTGATCGGCGAGCCATTGGCGCGACAGCCTCCGCCGGGCGAGTTCCTCGCGCACGATCAGGGCGACTGCCTGACTGCCCTCGACGCTCAACTCATTGTGCATGACTCGCCCCTTGGTCCGCACATCTCCGCACAATTTTGCACATCTCGTCAATGGGTGTGACGCCATGACGCCACATGTGCGGGCATTTCCAAGACTTTCCCGTGGCGGGAGAACCGTATGTCGGCGAGAGGACACTTAAGAATTTGCAGGGGGGCGTCGATGCTCAGCACCAGGTTCACAACCGGAATTGGCGGACTGTTCGTCGTGACGACGTTGTTGATCGTCGTTCAGATGTACACCGGCATCCAGGCGTTTCCGCTATGAGCCCGCTCTGGTCGGATAAGGCACTGGCCGAGGCCGCCTGGGCGAATGCCGTCGCACGCGGACTCGTCGATGAAGATCGCGCTGCTGATCGTGAAAAGGAATCAGGCGTCGAGCGCGTTCGCCGGATCGCTCGCCCGCGCCTTCACAGCTGGGCGCTCTAAACGCTGAAGCTGGATCCGCAGCCGCAGCCCGACTGGGCGTTCGGGTTAGTGACCCGAAACGCGGCACCCCCGAGATCCTCGACGAAATCGACCGCCGACCCCTTCACCAGCTCAAGGCTGAGCGGGTCGACGACGAGCTTGACTCCGTCCGTTTCGGTGACCGCATCCGCAGCGTCGGGCCGGTCGGCGAGCTCGAACTTATAGGTGAAACCCGCGCAGCCGCCGCCGTCGACGGCCAACCGAAGGATCGCGGGCTTGTTCTGCCGCTCGGCGATCCACGCGACGCGCTTGGCCGCATTCCCGGTAAGGCTGATTTGAGGGTCGCTCATGCGAGCAAGATAGGAAGCGCGCCGAGGCGCAGCAAGTTTACTTGCCGGTGCTGGGTCCGCCGACACCGACTGCGTCCATCGAAGCCGCGCCGGCGCGGCGCTGCATCGCGAGCACATAGTCGGTCGACTTCATGAACGGAATCGGATTGACCGCGCGGCCGTCGATCCGGACTTCATAGTGCAGATGGTTGCCCGTCGAGCGGCCGGTCGAACCCATGCGGCCGACCTGCTGGCCGCGGACGACATGCTGGCCCGGGCTGACCAGGATCGCCGACATGTGGCCGTAACGGGTGGTGATTCCACGACCATGGTCGACCTCGACCAGGTTGCCGTAGCCGCCATTGTTCCAGCCTGCACGAAGCACGGTGCCGTCAGCGGTCGCATAGATTGGCGTACCGTAAGCGCCGGACAGATCGATGCCCGGGTGCATCGCGGCATGGTGGTTGAACGGGTCGGACCGGAATCCGTAAGCGGACATCAGGACGACGTCGGCCCTGACCGGCTTATCCGAGGGAATGGCGATCACCCCGTCCTGCAACTGGTCGAGCTTCTTCCAGCTGTCGAACAAAGCTTTGAAAGTCGAATTGCCGGCGCTCTCGAATGGGCCGCCCTCGCCGCCGTGGCCCGCCTTGGCGGGATAGAAGCCGAGGCGGCGAAGCGTGGCCTCGTCGATGTCCTGGCCTTGAAGCGCGGCAGCAAGCGCGAGCTGGCGTTGCTCGATCGCCTGGACGCGGCGGTCAGTCTCGGCCGCGAGCTGGGCAACTTGCGCGGCATAGTCGTCGGTTGAGGTGGTTTCAGCAACCGGAGCGGCGGGCACAAAAGCGAAGAAGCGTGCCGTTGCGAAGCTCGACCAGGCGACGAGCGCCATCAGCACCAAAAAAAAGACCGCCTGAACTGGGGCGGAGACTCTGAAGCGGCGAAGCTTGGAACCGTCGTGAACGAACAGGTCGCGGTCGCGGAACAAGGCGCCCGTCGCTGCCAGAACTTGCGTCATCTGATCCCCGCTCCAAAAAGCTCGCGATCGCGCAAAGCGCGCAAGCGCTTAGTTCCACCAAAGGAGGAGCTCCCCAGCCCCCACTACGGGCACGCGAATTTGCCCCTCGCGAGCCGTGAAAAGGGTGTCACCCCGATTGGTTAATGATTTCAACCTCCGCCGCGCATAAGAGGGATGAGTTGCTGGGTAACTGCGGTGAACGGAAAAAGCGTTCTCGTTACGGCCCCGTCCCCCAGCAAATTCAAGCCCTTGTGCGGCGCACCATTCGGGCCGCGCGCGAATCTTTCGCGAGTGCCTTGCGACCGCCACATTCCCCCTTAGAAACGGGGACGGGCCACGCCGTCCCAACGCGGCGCGTGCTCTCTGCAAGGAGAGTGTTTTATGGATCGTCCCGGCGCCAAACCAGCGCGCCCTCAATTTTCATCCGGTCCCTGCCCGAAGCCGCCCGGCTGGGCACTTTCGGCGTTCCGCACCGATTCCCTCGGGCGATCGCATCGCAGTTCACTGGGCAAGGCGCGGTTGCAGGAAGCGATCGAACGCACCCACGCGCTGCTCCAGCTCCCGGCGGGCTATCGGCTCGCAATCGTCCCGGCGTCCGACACCGGAGCGATGGAGATGGCCATCTGGTCGCTGCTCGGCACCCGGCCCGTCACTATGCTCGCATGGGAGAGCTTCGGCGCCGGCTGGGTCACGGACGTCGCCAAACAGCTGAATCTGGACGTCGAGATTCGGACCGCCGATTACGGCGAGATCGCGAACTTGGACGGTATCGATCCGTCGAGCGACGTCGTCTTCACCTGGAACGGGACGACGAGCGGCGTTCGGGTACCGAACGGGGACTGGATCGCGGCGGACCGCACTGGCCTCACCCTCTGCGATGCGACCTCGGGCGCCTTTGCCCAGGACATCGATTGGGAAAAGATCGATGTCGGCACGTTCAGCTGGCAGAAGGCCCTTGGCGGCGAGGCGGCACACGGAATGCTGGTGCTCAGCCCTCGCGCGGTCGACCGGCTGGAAAATGAGCCCGCGCCGCGCCCGCTGCCCAAGATCTTCCGACTGACGAAGGGCGGCAAGCTGATCGACGGCGTTTTCAAGGGCGAGACGATCAACACCCCCTCGATGCTCTGCGTCGAGGATTGGCTGTTCGCGCTCGATTGGGCTGAGAAGGTCGGCGGCCTCAAAGCTTTGATCGCGCGTGCCGACGCCAACTCCGCCGCGCTCGACCGCTGGACGCAGGGAGCGGACTGGATCGAGCATTTGGCGAAAGACCCCGCGATCCGTTCGAACACTTCGGTCTGCCTGCAGTTCGCCGACCGCTCCGACGAGGAGGCGAACCGCGCCCGCCAGAAAGCGATCGTGAAGCTGCTCGAGCAGGAAGGCGCGGCCTTCGACATCGGCGCCTATCGCGACGCGCCGCCGGGCTTGCGCGTCTGGTGCGGTGCCACTGTGGACGCGACTGACATCGAAGCGCTCGGGCCGTGGCTCGACTGGGCTTGGGAGCAAACCAAATGACCGAGGCAGTCCGCGTCCTCATCGCCGACAAAATGGACCCGAAAGCCGCGGCGATCTTCCGCGAGCGGGGGATCGAGGTCGACGGGAAGCCCGGCCTAACCCCCGACGAACTGGCAGCGATCATCGGCGACTACGACGGCCTCGCGGTGCGCAGCTCTACGAAGGTCAACGCGGCGATCATGGACGCCGGCCTGCCCCGCCTGAAGGTGATCGGTCGCGCCGGAATTGGAGTCGACACGATCGACGTGCCCGCCGCTTCGGCACGCGGGATCGTGGTGATGAACACGCCGTTCGGCAATTCGATCACCACCGCCGAACATGCGATCGCGATGCTGTTCGCGCTCGCCCGAGAGATCCCCCAGGCCGACCAGTCGACCCAATCGGGCAAGTGGGAGAAGAACCGCTTCATGGGGGTCGAGCTCGCGGGCAAGACGCTTGGCCTGATCGGCTGCGGCAATATCGGTTCGATCGTCGCGGACCGAGCGCACGGCCTCAAGATGAAGGTCGTCGCCTACGATCCGTTCCTGTCGCCCGAGCGCGCGGTCGAGCTTGGGGTCGAGAAGGCGGAGCTGGACGAGTTGCTGGTCCGTGCCGACTTCATCACCCTGCACACACCGCTGACCGACCAGACTCGCGGAATCTTGAGCCGCGAGGCGCTGGCCAAAACGAAGCCCGGGGTGCGCATCGTCAATTGCGCGCGCGGCGGCCTGATCGACGAGGCGGCGCTGAAGGACGCGCTGGAGAACGGCCATGTCGCCGGCGCGGCGCTCGACGTGTTCCAGGAGGAGCCGGCGAAGGACAACGCGCTGTTCGGCACGCGCGGGCTCATCTGCACCCCGCATCTCGGCGCCTCGACCACCGAGGCACAGGTCAATGTCGCGATCCAGATCGCCGAACAGATGGCGGATTATCTGCTGCTCGGCGGCATCACCAATGCCGTGAACGTGCCGTCGCTCTCCGCCGAGGAGGCGCCGCGCCTCCGCCCGTACATGGCACTCGCCGAGAAGCTCGGACGACTGGTCGGGCAGATCGCGGGAACGGAGATTCGCTCGATCGACGTCGAGGTCGAGGGCGCTGCTGCGGAGCTCAACATCAAGCCGATCACCGGCGCGGTGCTCGCGGGCGTGATGCGCAGCTGGTCCGACACGGTGAACATGGTCAATGCGCCCTATCTGGCGAAAGAGCGCGGCCTCGCGGTGCGCGAAATCCGCAACGAGGGCGAAGGCGATTATCATACGCTCGTCGCGGTGACAGTCGGCACGGACCATGGTCCGAAGCGTGTCGAGGGCACTTTGTTCGGTAACCGCGCGCCGCGGCTCGTGAAGATCTTTG
>Ga0207712_10000196_pt1 | contig 61501 bp, 60 predicted proteins | sample KBSS44metaG_FD_184402 | JGI IMG/M metagenome (GOLD analysis project Ga0207712, IMG submission 184402) | Switchgrass rhizosphere microbial communities from Kellogg Biological Station, Michigan, USA - KBS S4-4 metaG (SPAdes) (version 2) | ecosystem: Host-associated > Plants > Roots > Rhizosphere...
CTGATCTCTCCGGCACGATCCCCGCCAATCCGGCGAAGCGATACACCGCACGTGCCAACCTCAAGGACCCGGCTCAAGAACCATCCGCTACGCTTCTCCAAGCGAGCGTCACCAAATTTGCCCAGTACGATACCCGGCACCATCCGATCACTCCTCGCAACACGACAGGAGCCTCGAATCATAACGAGAATCGGCGGTCAACAGAGATGTGTGAACATGGTAGCTACCGCTTGCGGGAGAGGGACAGGGCCGCGCAGCGGGCCAGGGTGAGGGCCTGAGCGTGGCCCGCCCTTCAGGCCCTCACCCTCGCCGCCTTCGGCGTCTTTCCCTCTCCCGCAAGCGGTCTAAGGTATGCACACATTTTGGGATCGCGCCGGAACAAGCCCCTCCTCTTTAGAGGAGGGGTTGGGGTGGTGGCGAGCGAAGCGAGCATTTCCGCCATTTCTTGGCTTGCGTCCGTCGATGTCGAAATTTTCTCCCGAGTCCCCCACCCCAACCCCTCCCCTGAAGGGGAGGGGCTTAAGCGGCTGACATTCCATCGAAAATGGAAATGTGTGCATCGCTTAGCGCAAGCGGTAGAGGGGTAATAGCGAACTCAATCCGATTGCGCCGAACCGTCCTCGACGCGTGCCATCGTCAGGCGGAGCCGCCCGTCGCCATCGTCGCCGCTCAGATAAAGCCGGTCGCCGGCGGTGCGGTAATTCATCACCAGTTTCGATTCCGGCAGGTGGATCTGCCGTTCATTGATCTCGTAGCTCTCATTGTCCTCGCCGGCCTCGTCGCGCCGCGGCCTCGCGCGCGTGACGATGAATTCGTCCTCGTCCGAGAAACTGACGCGATCGCCGCGATGCAGGTCCTTGAAACCTTCGGCATCGATGATTTGCCAGTCGCCGATCACCGAGAGATGGCGCATCGACCTCGGCAGTTCGCCCGAATAGCCGGCATAAAAGGCGGCTTGGCCGATCATGTCGGCGATCAGCTTGCGCTCGCCGTCGAGACCCGCAAGCCTGCTGCCCTCGATCCGCCGCGCGATGCCGTTCAGCAGCGAAAAGGCGGTCTTGGGATCGTTATTGGCATGGAAGGCGATCGTGGCATCCTTCATCGCCAGATATTCGTCGACCAGCAGGTGCGCCAGCCGGATCGGCGCACTGGGCGTGGCGGCGGGCGCAGCGACGATCGTCTCGTCAGCACCGGCAGCCCCGCTGGCCGCGTCGACATAGCTGAGCGAGACGCGCATCAGCGGCACGTCCGCCGAAAGCGGCGCGGCGGGCAGCAGCGCGCGTGCGCTGTCCTTGCCGAGCGACGCGAAGATGCCGCCACCATTGGCACTGAAGAAGGCGGTCGGCACGGTCACGGTGACCGTTCCGTCCTTGCCTTGCGTCATGACGTCATCGGGCACGCCGAACACGCCGGTGATGCTGTAGCCCGCCTGCGGCGTCATCGTGAGCCGCACGTCGTGCGCCACTTCGCTGACCATCGTATCGAGCTGCTTCGCGAACACGCTCTTCACCTCGGTCTCGTTGGCGATGAAGAACAAATTGCCGCCACGGACGCTCGAGATGGTCGCCGCGAGATCGGCACCGAACTGCAACCCGACGCCGATGGTGGTCAGCCCGACGCCGCGACGCGACGCCGTCTCGGCCATTCCCATGAAGCTGGCCGCGTCGGTTCGCCCGACATTTGGCTGCTCGTCGGTGAACAGCATCAGCCGGGTATCGCCCTTGAAGCGCGCGAGATCGGTGAAGGCGGTTTCGTAACCGACCTTCAGTCCTTCCTCCATGTCGGTGGAGCCGTCGCTCTCGATCCCGTCGATCGCCGCCAGCGCCCTGGCCCGGCCGCCGGCGATGTCGGTGGGCTTGAGATAGACCTCCGCCGCGTCGCCATAAAGGATGATCGAAATCCGGTCGCCCTTGCCCATCTGCCCGACGATCTGGCGCAGGCTGCGGCGCACGAGATCGAGCGGCGTGCCGGACATGGATCCCGACTTGTCGACCACGGCCACGAGGTTGAGCGGCGCGCGCTTCCACGTCGCCGCATCGACGTTGGACGCGAAGCCCAGGCCGACGAAAATCTTGTCTGCCGGGCGCGACGGCAGCGCGGCGGGCATCGACTCGGTCACGAGGCAGAAGAGCCGGGCGCATGCGCGCGCACTCGGCAGCGTCAGATCATGCTCGCCCATCAGCCCTTCGACCGTCAGCGACTCCGGCCGCGGCATGCCGACCTCGGCCGCCACCTTGCGGAAATGACCGGCATCCTGCGCGCCGCCCTGGCGGACACGCATCGAGGTTACGATGATATCTTCGATGCCTTGATCCTGCTCGTCCTGCGCGGGCGGGTCGGCCATTGCCCCAGCGGTCTGTGCCCAGGCGGGCTGTGCCGCGAGCAGCGCCAGCGAAAACGGCAATGCGATCCGATAAAGCGAATGAACCATGGCGCCCTCTCCCAAAGACCGCGACGCCACGATGCTGACTGCATTTCACCGCAAAAACAATGGCGTTCGTCTCCATTCCGGATGGCATTTCATCCGCTGTCGCGCGGCTGACGTAGTTTGGCGCGATGGATCGCGCCGCGACTGGGTCCGACGGCACGGGTGATCGAGCGATTTGGGGTTGCAATTTGTGCTGCAATGCAGCATTTTACAGTCGACAATAGAAACGAGAGATGTCCTGACGGGCTGTCCTCTCAGGGAGTACGTCAATGCGAATGTCCTATCTCGTCGCGGCCGGTGCGGCCGCCATGGTTCTCGCCGCTACCGTCCCCAGCAAGCCAGCCGCTGCGCCCAATGGTCAGGCGGCCAAGCCGGAGCCTTCGCGCCAGGGCTGAAACACAGGGGTCGATCATCGCCCCAGGTCGCTATAGCGCGCCTGCAGCTTGCGTTTGAGCAATTTGCCGGTGGGTTCGCGCGGCAGCTTTTCTTCGAACGCGATCTGCTTCGGCGCCTTGATCGCGCCGAGCGCCGCCCTGACGAAGCGTGACAATTCCCCGGCGAGTTCATCGCCGGCATCGGCCCGGTCGGCGGGCTCGACCACGGCGACCACGCGTTCGCCCATCTCCTCGTCGGGCACGCCGAACACCGCCGCATCCGCCACGCGTGGATGCGTGACGAGCCGATTCTCGATCTCCTGCGGATAGATGTTGACCCCGCCGGAGATGATCATGAAGCTCTTGCGGTCGCTCAGATAGAGAAAACCGTCGGCATCGAGCCGGCCGATATCGCCCAAAGTTGCCCAGCCGCGATGATCATGGGCCTGCGCGGTCTTGTCCGGATCGTTGTGATATTCGAACTGGGTGCCGCCTTCGAACCAGACATTGCCGGTCATCGTCGTCACCGCGCAGCGCCGCTCGCAGGCGCTGCTCGACGTGCCGCTGGCGGTCTCGGCGCTGACCGGCGACACGTTGGCCAGCAAGGGCATCACCAATTCCGCGAATTTGGCGACGGCAGTTCCCAACCTGCAGGTCAGCAGCCCCTATGGCAGCACCCAGCCGAACTTCTCGCTGCGTGGCATCAGCGTGGCGAACGAATATAATTCGAACCAGGCCGCGCCGGTCGGTGTCTATATCGACGACGTCTACATCGCCTCGCGCACGAGCCAGGGCATGGGACTGTTCGATCTCGACCGGGTCGAGGTGCTGCGCGGGCCGCAGGGCACGCTGTTCGGGCGGAATACCACCGGCGGCGCGATCAACTTCATCACGAGGGGGCCGTCGCTTGCGGGCAACAAGGGCTATGCCGAGGCCGGCTACGGCAATTTCGACACCGTCACCGCGCAGGGCGCCGTCGAAGCGCCGATGATCGACGACCAACTCGGCGTCCGCATCGCCGCCAATTACGAGAAGGGCGACGGCAGGATCGAGAATGTCTTTCCGGGCGGTCGCGACGCCAATTCGGTGGATACGCTGCAGGGCCGCGTGTCGCTGAGGATCAAGCCGGGCGACGGCGCGCTCGACATCAGGATTCGCGCCTATGCCGGGCGCGATCGCGGCACCCAGGCGGCGGTGCAGGGACTGCTGCCGTTTCGCGCCGGCCTCGGCTTCTTCGAGGTGAACGAGAACCGAATCGGCGAGAACCAGACCGATGCGTGGGGCGCCGCCGCCAACGTCTCGCTCGCGCTCGGGCCGCGCGTGACGCTGACCTCGATCACGTCCTATGACGGCGGCAAGCAGGACCTCCAGCAGGCGGCGGACGGTTCGCCGCTCGACGTGCTCGACATCAACTGGCAGTCGCGCTTCCGCCAGTTCAGCGAGGAAGCGCGGATCAACTATGACGGCGACGGCCTGAAGCTCGTCACCGGCCTGTTCTACGGCTGGGACCAGACGGTCACCGACAACCGGTTCGACATCGGCAGCGCGCTCGGGCCGGGCGTCGATGGCGGCTTCTTCCAGCATCATCGCCAGCAGCGCCGTTCCTATGCCGCTTTCGCGCAAGGCGACCTCAACCTCACCAGCCAATTGGTGCTGACGATCGGCGCGCGTTATACCCGGGATCGCGCGCGCTATGACGATGGCAGTGCCTATCTGTTCCTCGGCGGCGTCGATGCGACACCGATCCCGCTCGCGGCGACCGTACCCTGCCCCGGCGCGCCCGGAACCTGCGCCTATGATCCCGACGCGCGCTACGCGATCCCGGGACGCAACGACGCGCTGACCGGGCGCGTCGCGCTCAGCTATACGCTCGACAGCGGCGCGCTGGTCTATGCGAGCTACAGCCGGGGCTATCGGTCCGGCGCGTTCAACGGCGGCGGCTACACTTCGTCGGCGGGCATCACCTATATCGCCCCGGAGCGGGTCAACGCCTATGAGGCCGACATCAAGGGCCGCTTCCTCGATCGCAGGCTGACGCTGGCGACCGCGGGCTTCTATTACGACTATAGCAACCAGCAGGTTCAGGATACGCGCGCGGGTCCGGTGTCCTTCCTCGTCAACGCGCCCAGATCCGAAATCTATGGCGCGGAGATCGAGGCCACGCTGCGGGTCGTTCCCGCCTTCACGATCAATGCCTCCGGCGGTTATCTCCACGCCCAATACAAGGCGCTGACACTTCAGGGCGCCGATCTGGCGGGCAACGACCTGCCGTTCGCGCCGCGCTGGACCGCGCAGGCGGGCGTCGACTGGGTGCTGCTGCGGACCGGTAACGGCGAAGTGACCTTCTCGCCGACCGACAACTATTTCAGCCGGCAATATTTCTCGCCGTTCAACGGCATCGACGCGCCGGGATCGCCGCAGGTCAATGCCGAACTCCAGCAGGGCGCCTATACCAAGGTCAACGCCTCGCTGAGCTGGACGATCGACCGGATCACGCTGAGGGCGTGGGGCAACAACATCTTCAACCGCAAGACCCATGGCTATGGCCTCGATCTGCGCGGCGCCGGCTTCCCCTATAATTTCCTCGTGCCGTCAGTGCCGCGTACCTACGGCATTTCGGCGCGCGTCGGCTTCTGATCGCGATGGCCGCCCTCGTCACTCCCGATCTCAAGGATCCCGGCCTCTATGAGGATCGCATGCCGCACGCGGTCTTCGCGCAGCTTCGGCGCGAGGACCCGGTCCACTGGAATCCCGAGCGTGACGGTCCGGGCTTCTGGGCGATCCTGCGGCATGCGGACATCGTCGAGGTGTCGAAGCGGCCGGATATCTTCTCGTCGGCCTATGAGAATGGCGGCCACCGCATCTTCAACGAGAATGAGGTCGGGCTGACCGGCGCGGGAGAGTCGGCGATCGGCATCCCGTTCATCTCGCGCGATCCGCCGATCCACACCCGCTATCGCAAGTTCGTTATGCCCGCGCTGGCGCCGGCGCGGCTCGACGGCATCGAGCGGCGAATCGAAGAGCGGGCCGCCGCGCTGATCGCCAGGGTGCCGCGCGGCGAGGCCGTCGACCTCGTGCCGCTGCTGTCGGCGCCGCTGCCGCTGCTGACGCTCGCCGAACTGCTCGGCCTGCCGCCGGAAAGCTGGCTTCAGCTCTATCACGGGACCAACGCCTTCGTCGGGGAGGACGATCCCGAGTTCCGCCAGTCGCCAGAGGCGATGGGCCGGACGCTGACCGAATTCCTTGCCTTCGCACAGGATCTGTTCGAACGCCGCCGCGCCGCGCCGGGTCCGGACATCGGGTCGCTGCTCGCCAATGCCGAGATCGACGGCGAACCGGTGCGGTTCCGCGATTTCGTCGCGAACCTGATCCTGGTGCTGGTCGGCGGCAACGAGACCACGCGGAACTCGCTGAGCCACTCGATCGTCGCCCTCTCCGAATATCCCGATCAATGGACGGCGCTGCGTGCGGATCCGGCGTTGATCAGCACGGCGGTCGGCGAGATGGTGCGCCATGCCACGCCGGTGATGCACATGCGCCGCACCGCGACGCAGGATGTGGAGATCGGCGGCAAGCGCATTGCCAGGGGCGACAAGGTGGTGATGTGGTATTCGTCGGGCAATCGCGACCCGTCGGTCTACCCGGATCCCGATCGTTTCGACGTCCGGCGCAAGGCCGTGCAGCATGTCGGCTTCGGCGCCGGACAGCATGTCTGCGTCGGCTCGCGGCTGGCGGAGATGCAGTTGCGGGTGGCGTTTCGCCTGCTCGCGATTAATGTCGAACGCTTCGAGGTGGTGACCCGCCCGCGCCGATTCCGGTCCAACTTCATCAACGGACTGAAGAACCTGGACGTTCGGCTGGTCCCCGACAGCGGGAGCGGTCGATGAGCGACACGGCAGCCTGGACCAACAAGGCGATCATCTGCGACGCGCTTTCGAACCTTATGGCGTGGAAGACGTCGAGCGCGACGTGAAAGACCTTCGACGCCTGGGATTTTGAAGCAGCGTGCGGATTGTCGCCGTGACTGGTCTCAAGTCCCGCTTCATGATAGATATCCTCGGACCTTGTAAGCCAGTATCCGAGAAAACCTATCAATGACCGTGCAGCGGACCCAACGCGATCTGGCGCGCGCGCTGCTGGCGCGACGCGGCATGCTGCGCCTTTCGGAACTGACGTCCCAGGGAATCACCGCCACCGCCGTGAGCAGAATGGAAAAGGATGGGAGCGTCGTTCGCCTGCGTCGCGGCCTCTATCAACTTCCCGACGCAGCGATCGACATGCATCACTCGCTCGCCGAAGCCGCCAAGCGAATGCCGAAGGGTGTCATCTGCCTTACGTCCGCGCTTGCCTTCCATGAGCTGACCGACCAGCTTCCGCCGCGAATCTGGATGGCGATCGGCAAGAAGGATTGGGCGCCGAAGGATGCTCGTCCATCGCTGCGCATCGTCAGGTTTGCGGAGACCCTGCTCGCGAATGGCGTCGAGACGCACATGATCGAGCATGTCGAGGTCCCGATCTTCAACGTCCCCAAGACGATCGCCGACTGCTTCCGCCATCGCCGGTCGGTCGGCCTGACGGTCGCGATTGAAGGTCTCCAGCAGGCGCTTCGGCAACGCAAGGCGCGCCCGGCGGACATCGCCGAGCATGCGCGGCGCGGCGGAGTCTGGACGATCCTGCGGCCCTATCTCGAAGCACTCACCGCCAATGGTTAAGCCGATCAAGGACATGGGCGCTTCGGTTCGGGTGAGGCTGCTGGCGATCGCCAGAGCCGGCGGGCAGCCGTTCGACGTCCTGCTCACACGCTTCGCTCTCGAACGCCTGTTGTATCGTCTCAGCGTATCCCCGCACGCCGACCGCTTCGTGCTGAAAGGCGCGATGCTGCTGATGGCGTGGCTCGACGAACCACATCGCCCCACTCGCGACCTCGACCTTCTCGGCGTTGGCGATCCCGATCCGGAAGGCCTCCTGGAAATCTTTCGCGACGTGATGAGCAGCGGCGGCGACGATGGAGTCGCGTTCGAACCCGCAACCCGATGCGCTCACCAATGATTTCGGACGCGATCCCCGGAAGGAGCAGCAATGGCGGTTCTTCGTCGAGAATGCTGCGATTGATCCGGGCTCGCTCCCCGAAACCGTTTCGAGCCTCGCCGCGTTCCTGATGCCGCATGCCGACGCGGCGCGGATCCGATAGCGCGCGCCGTTACCCATTTGCGCGTTCGTACGCGTCATACGCTGCTCGGACAGAATGAGCCGTAACTCTCGGCCGCACTTTTGCCTGGCCGGTCCGGGCGGATCGACGACCACCTTCCAGCCCATTGCCTATCGCTTCGGGACAGGAAGGATTGAGGCCATGATTGTCATTCCTGCAATCAATCCGTCATCCTTTGTGCTTGAGGCATCTGCTGCATCGCAGCAAAAGCCGCCGCACAAACCAGAACATTGGGGCACCTGATCGGCATTCCATAGGGAGTACAAGTCCATGAGAATGTCGTCTATCTTGATCACCGCCGCCGCTCTGCTCACCGCCGTTCCGGCGCTGGCCGAGTCCGCGCCCGAGCAGAGCTTCGAGCGTGACGGCATGACCTACACTTACAAGGTCGCCACGTCGGGCAGCCGCACGATCGTCTCCGGGCGGCGTTCGGACGGCAAGCGCTTCGCGCTGACGATCGCTAACGGCAAGGTCTCCGGCACGTCCGGCGGTATGCCAGTCGCGTTCCGGGTCGTCGAAGCGCGTCCCGGCGCGCAGATCGCGGCGCGCTGAACGAACGGCCGGGATCGAACAGACCGGGACCGAACAGGCTGGCGCGTGGCCGATCACGCCCGCGCCAGCCCTTCGCTTGCTTTCGCGGTCGAACCCGGGAACAGCCCGGCCACCACGCGCGCCGGCTCCAGCCCGAAATGGCCCGCCACCGCGCCCGCGACCACCGAGTGGAGCGACGCGGTCGGCTTGAGGTCGCGACCCTGGTAGAGCCCCGCGGTGGCGAGGCCCGGCCAGTCGGCGATCACGCGTCCGCCTTTCACCCCCCCGCCGAACAGCATCGCCACCGATGCCGTGCCGTGATCGGTGCCGCCGGTACCGTTGGGCGCGACGGTGCGGCCGAATTCGGTCGCCACCAGGATCGTGGTGCGGTTCCAGTCCGGCCCGAGTCCGGCCTTCATCGCGGCGATCATGCCGTCCAGGCCGGTCAGCTGCCCGATCAGGCGCGATCGCTGGACGGTGTGCGTGTCCCAGCCGCCCGATTCGATCATCGCGATCCGTGCGCCCTTCTCGCCCGCCAGCATCTTCGCCGCGAGCGTGCCGAGCGCGACGGCGTTGCGGCCGGCATCGGCGCCGAGATCGCCGACCAGCGCGCGGGTGGAGAGCGCGCGTTCCCACACCGCATGGAGCTGCTCGTCGCCCTCGTACAGCCTGGAGACCCGCAGGAGCAGATCGTCCGAAACACGCGGCTGCGGCCCGGCGGCATAGGTTTCGACCGGTTGCGGTCCGCGCAGCGCCAGCGGCACCGCCGGCGCGATCGCGATCGCGCGCGCATCGGCGGGCGGCAGCAGCGCGAGCATGCGGTTCATCCAGCCGTCCTTGAGCCGATAGGGCGCGTCGCCGCCGGTCTCGAGCACGTTCTGGCCGTCGAAATGCGAGCGGTCGCGATAGGGCGAGGCGACGGCATGGACGAACAGCGCCTCGCCGGCCGCGTAGAGCTTCGCGCTCTGCACCATCGCCGGGTGGAGCGTGAACATGGAGTCGAGCTTGGCGCCGCCCTGCGCATCGCGCGCCAGCACGCCGCGCGCCGAAGCGAAGGCGGGATCGCCGGTCGGCGCGACGATGTTGAGGCCGTCGGCGGCGCCGCGCATGATGACGAACACGAAGCGCTGATCGGTCGCGGCGCGTGCGACGGTGAGGCCGGGGATCAGCAGGATCCCGACCCCGCCGAGCGCGCCGGCGGCGATCAGGGTACGGCGGTCGATCATGCTCACCTCCTCAGAAACTCGGGCGACACCAGCAGCAGCGCCAGCGCTTCCGCCGGGCCTTCGGCCTGCGCCAGCGCGGTCGCGGTCGCCGGCCGCAGCATGCCGGGCAGCAGTTGCGGGGCGATCGTCCGCGCGTCGACCGTCCGCCCCGCGCGCGCCGCGAGCCGCTCGGCGGCGGAGACGCGCCGCGTCAGCGCGTCGGGACCGATCCAGCTGGCGTCGATATCGTCATAGCCCGCCGGCGATCCCGGCCGCCAGACCGGCTGACCCAATTGCATCATCAGCCCTACCGTCAGCCGGCCCTCGGCATCGCGCGTGCCCATCGCGCGCAGCGCCGACAGATACCAGTCCCACGGCGTCTTGAACCGCACCGGCGCCGCACCCCACACTTCGGGCGCGTCGATCAGCGCGCGATAGACCGTCGGCAGGTCGCCGCCGCTGGCGAGGAATGCGCGCTCGAGCCGGGCGACCAGAGGCGCGGGCGGATCGTCGCCGGCGAAGTGGCGCGAGAGCTTGGTCGCGATGTGGCGCGCGGTCGCCGGGTGAACCGCCAGGTCGGCGAGCACCGCCTGCGCCTGCGTCTCGCCGCCCTCGGCATAGGTCTTGCCCATGATCTGCCGCGCGCCGGGCTCATGGACCGAAGCCACAAACAATACGCGGCCCGGCGCGGCGCCGGCGAACGACGGCTCGCTTTCGAGCGGACCGCGCACCAGCCCGGCGACGGTGCGGCCGGTCAAAGCGCGCGCGAATTCGGTGACGTCGTTCTGGTCGTAGACCGTCCGCACACCCAGCGTGTGGAGTTCGAGAATCTCGCGCGCAAGATTCTCGTTGAGTCCGGACAGGCGCTTGTCGCGCTGGCCGACCCGCGCGCCGACCGGACTGTCCGGGCCGATCGACTGCGCCTGATCGAGATAGAGCAGCATCGCCGGATGCGATTCGACGGCGTTGAGCATGTCCCCGAAGCGGCCGAGCACATGCGGCCGGATCGCTTCGAACTCGAGCAATCCGCCGAGGCCGATCACGTTGAACTTGTCGACCGAGACCGCGAAATGATTGGCCCAGAAATGCACCAGCCGTTCGACGAACGGCGCCGGCGCGTCGAGCGCGGTCGCTACCCGCGCCTGCGTCATCGCCAGATAATCGGCACGCGCGCCCTGCCGGGCGTCGCGGCGCGCGCCCTGCGCGTCATCCTTCGCACCTTCGGTGGCGACATCGGCCATCATCGGCGCGCCGCCATCCTCGATCTCCTGACGACTGGCGCCGCGCTGCTCGCGGCGGGCGGCGACCGCCATGTCGCGACGCTCGTCGAGAAATGCCGCGAGTTCGCCGGCCACGCTGGCGCGCGTCGGCACCGCGGCGATCGCGGCCGGGCGCGCTTCGTAGCGGTCGAACTGGTTCAGCAGCCAGGCCTTCGGCGCATCGGGCGCGGCCTCTCCGCGGCGGGCGCCGAGGCCGAAGCGATTGAGGGCAATTGCGGCATCGGACATGGGGTCGGTCTCCGAGGAGGGATTTTCAACGCGATCAGTCGCCCCTCGCCCTTCCATCCATTTGGAGGAAGGAGGAGGAAAATTCAGGTCCCCTGCCGACCACCATCCCATACGCCAAAATTGTCGCGAGAGTATGTCTGCGTGACGCTTCGTCGCGCTTTCAGAACCCTTCGGGGAGATCGATCGGCCCCACATGCTCGCGATAGCGGGCGACGGCGTAGCGGTCGGTCATGCCGGCGATGAAATCGGCGATGTAGCGGCTGCGATCGGGTTCCGAGTCGGGCAACGCCGGCGCCCAGTCCGGCGGCAGCAAGGCGGCGTCGGCGCGATAGGCGGCGAACAACCCGCTCACCACGCCGTGCGCGGCGTCGGCGGCCAGCAATTGCTGCGGGTGATGATAGAGATTGGCATACATGAAGCGTTTCAGCGCGCGTTCGGCGTCGGCCATGTCGGGCGAGAAGCCGACCAGCGGCCCCGGGTGGAGACGAACCGCGGCGGCGCTGGCGATGCCCGCCGCCGCCAGCGCCGCGCGGCTCTGCGCGATCACGTCGTTGACCATCACGCCGATCAGGTCGCGCACGAGCTCGCGCTGCGCCCGCGCCGGCGCGACACCGGCGCAGCGCGACGCGACCTGTGTCCATTGCCTGGCGATCAGCGGGACATGGAGCACCTGATCGAGCGTCAGCAACCCGGCCCGCAACCCGTCGTCGATGTCGTGATTGTCATAGGCGATGTCGTCGGCGATCGCCGCGACCTGCGCCTCGAGCGAGGCCCAGCCGAGCAGGTCGAGCGGGAAAGCGGCGTCGATCTCGGCCATCGCCCAGCTCTTGAGCCTGACCGGGCCATTATGCTTGGCCAGCCCCTCGAGCGTCTCCCAGGTCAGATTGAGTCCGTCCCAGCGCGGATAGGGCGTCTCGAGCCGTGTCAGCACGCGCAAGGTATGGGCATTGTGATCGAAGCCGCCATGATCGGCCATCGCCGCCTTCAGCGCATCCTCACCGGCATGGCCGAACGGCGGATGGCCGATGTCATGGGCAAGGCACAGCGCCTCGGTGAGATCCTCGTTGAGTCCCAGCGCGCGCGCGATCGTGCGGCCGATCTGCGCGACCTCGAGGCTGTGGGTCAGGCGGACACGGAAATGATCGCCATCGGGCGCGAGGAAGACCTGCGTCTTGTGGCGCAGCCGGCGGAAGCCGGTCGAGTGGATGATGCGGTCGCGGTCGCGCTGGAACGCGTCGCGCGGGCCGCGCGTGGCGTCTCCGCCCTCCGCATGCAGGCGGCCCCGGCTGAGGGCCGGGTCGCTGGCCCAGACCGCCTGGTCGGTCATCGCGATCCGATTTGCTCGATCGCCTGACCCTCGGCACTGGTGAACCCGAAGGCCGGCAGGCCGACCTCACGCATGCGATTGACGAACGCCTGGGCAGCGTCGCCGGAGGAAAACGGTCCGACCAGCAGGCGGTTGGTCGCGCGCAGCGGCGTCAACCAGGCCGAGAGTCCGGCGAACAGCTTGGGCTGGGTGGTCCGCAACCGTTTCCATTCGAGCGGCAATGTCGCCTTGTTGGCGCCGCCCGCCACCTGCACCCAGTGCCGCGACGGGTTCTTCGGCTTGGCCGCTTCCTTCTTCGCGAGGTCCTTCTTCTTCGCCTTGGCGAGATCGGCCTTGGCCTTCGCATCAGCCGCAGCCTTGGTCTTCGCGTCGGCAGCCGCCTTGGCCTTCGCGTCAACGGCGGCTTTGGCCTTGGCTTGGGTCAGGGCCCTGGCGTCGGACTCGACCTTCGGCGTGGCCTTGATCCTCGGGGACTCGATGCGCGGCGTCGGCAGCACCACCGGCGGCGCCGACCGTTCGGATTCGGGAATTTCGAGATTGGCGATGATCGCCGCCAGCGTGCGCTTTTCGCTGGCATTGGTCGCCTCGGCTGCCGCCGCTGCCGCCGCGGCCGCCGGCGTTTCGACGCCGCCGGCCCCGGCAACGCTCGCGGCCGCGACTGCGGGAGCGGCAGGTTCGGGCGCAGGCGTTGGCGATGGCGCAACGGGCGTCGCCCGCGTTTCGACCGGCGCCGGGGGACCCGACAGGGGCCTCGGCTGCGCTTCGCCGGCACGCGGCACGGCAGTGGGCGACAAGGGGGGCGTCGTCGCGGCCAGCGAGGGCGCCGGTTGTGGCGCCGGTGCGGGCGGACCGACGAACGGCCTCGGCGGCATTGGGACCGTCGCCGCCGGCGGCGTCTGGGTGCCAGCTGCCGGCGGCGTTTGCGTCGTCGGCGCCAGCGCCGCCTGGCCGGCCGCCGCCGGTGGGGTTTGCATCTGGACTGTCGCCGCCGGTGGCGTCTGGACTGTCGTCGCCCGCGGCGCCTGCATGGCGGGCGGCAGCGCCGACGGCACGCGCCATGCTTCAGCGAGTCTGACCGGCGCCTGGGCACGCGGCATGTCCGGCGCCCTGCCGGTCGGACTCGCGGCCGGCGCGGGGACCGGCGAGATCGAGAAGCCTGGCGACGCCGAGGCGGTTTCGGTGACGGGCCTCGCAGCGGGCGCCCGCACGATCGGCGCCGGCGTCGCATATGTCGGCCTGGTTCCGGCGCCGATCGTCCGCGTCTGGGTGCCCGTGACGGCGAGCGACGATGTCCCCGGTGAAGTTGTCTGAGCCGGTGAAGTCGTCCGGCCCGTTGACGTCGTCGCGGGCGTCGCCGGCGCAGGCTCGCCCCGCCGATCGCGCTGGGCATCCGCCCGCGACACTTCGGCGGGCGGGCGCTCGCCGGAGGTCTCGGCCACGGCGAAACGCTGCCGTGTCACCGCCGCCGGCGATCCGGGCTGCGCCTCGTCATCCGAATCCCGCGACGATCGTCGGGCGACGCCCGCGCCGGCATCGCCCGCTGACGATGCGCTGCGCGCGACGGAATAGCCCGGCCGGCGGCGCGGCTCGCGCGAGACCGTCCGGCGCGATCGCGTCGGTTCGACATCGTCCGGGCGCGGCGCGGGTTCGCCGGCAGATGCGAGCGCGGCATCGCCCTGCGGACGCCCGGCAGAGTCGCGCGACCAGTTGTCGCCCTTTTCGATCGCGGCATAGCGCGCGCCGTTGGCGGGCAATTGCCCGAGATGGACCGCCAGCGCCTTCTGCTGCGGATCGAGCGCGGCGAGCCGGCCGAAGAAGGGCGACATCGCCGTCGCCGCGGCCGCCGGCATCACCGCGCGCGCGATGCTGCGCGCGCCATCGGCATCCCCGTTCATCGCCAGCACGAACGCCCGCACCCGCCACGCGCCGATATCGCGTTTGCGCAGCAGCGGGTCGATCATCGTCAGCGCCTCGGCGCGATTGCCGGTGATGCCCAGCGACAAGGCATAGCGGCGGGTGGTTTCATCGTCGGGACCCGCGCGCAGTGCCAACGCGTAGTCGCGCTGCGCCTTCAACGGTTCGCCGGTCAGGTCGTAGGCGAGTCCGCGGTCGCGGGCATAATCCGCCTCGGGCGCGCCCAGCGCGGTGGCATCCCTGAACAGGCGCAGCGCATCTTCGGGTCGCTCGAGCATCAGCAGCGCGCTCGCCATGCCGGCCTTGGCGCCGCCGCTGCGCGGCGCGACATCCTCGGCCCGCGCGAACAAGGTGAAGGCGGCGTTGGCGTCACCGAGCCGAAGCGCGGCCTTGCCCGCGCTCAGCAGCGCATCGACGTCGCGCGGATTGGCGGCGAGCACGCGCATGTTGCGCGCCAGTTCATCGGCGATCGGCGTGAGCGGCTGGACGATTTCGTTGGGGTCGCGCGGCGCGGCGCGGATGATGTCCGTGGTCTGACCGGGCACGGCCTGGGCGTCGACGCGTGACGCGGCAGCAACCAGCGCCATCGCGGTTAGCGCCAGCAGCCGGGATTTGCTGTCATATGCCATGATTATGACCGGATAGAGCGGACCGGCCCCCGAACGGCAACCGGCCCGCGCGCGGAATCGCGGCGGGCCGGTCTGTGCCGGGGACGAAACGGCACCGTATCGATCGGTGCCGCGCGCCGTCCGACGATCAGCGTCTTACTGGTTGTTCTGGCGGTTGAGGAACCGCGGAATGTCCAGTGGATCGGCATTGGCATCGGCTTCCGGGCCAGGCGTCCTGGCGCTGCTCCGGGTGATGTTCGACATCCGCTCGAACAGCGTGCCGCCGCCACCGCCGATGCGGGGCGCCGGCGGAACGGTGCGCGGCTTGATGAAGCCACGGTCCGACGGCAGTTCCTCGTCCTCGGCGATCACGACTTCGGGCGGCGGCTGGATCTCGCTGCCGTCAAGCAGCAGTTCGCCGGGACCGGCCGGAGTGTCGAGCGTCAATTCGCCGGGCACCGGCTGGCCGGCGACCGCATCGTCCTCGAAGCGCAGCACGCGGGCGGGCGGCGGCGCGACGACGGTCGGCGGTTCGGGCGCTTCGAGCACCAGCGGTTCGGGTTCGGGAGCGGGAGCGGGTGCAGGCGCCGCGGCCTTCTCGACCGCCTGCTCGCGCACTGGCGCGAACGAGGGCGCGTCATAGCGCACGGTCGGCGCGGCCGGCGGCGTTTCGTCGATCTTGCGCGCGTTCGGGAAGGAGAACACACGCGCCGGCTCCGCCGCGGAGGAGATTTCCGCTTCGATTCCGGTTGCGACGACCGAAACGCGGATCTTGCCTTCCAGATCGTTGTTGAACGCCGAACCCCAGATGATGTTGGCATCGGGATCGACCAGCTCGCGGATGTGGTTGGCGGCCTCGTCGACTTCGAGCAGGCGCATGTCGTCACCGCCCGTGATCGAGATGATGACGCCCTTGGCGCCCTTCATCGACACGCCGTCGAGCAGCGGATTGGCGATCGCCTTTTCGGCGGCGTGGATGGCACGATTGTCGCCTTCCGCCTCGCCGGTGCCCATCATCGCCTTGCCCATCTCGCCCATCACCGAACGGACGTCGGCGAAGTCGAGGTTGATCAGGCCCGGCATGACCATCAGGTCGGTGATGCCGCGGACGCCCTGCTGGAGGACCTCGTCGGCCATCTGGAACGCTTCCTTGAAGGTCGTGTTCGCATTGGCGATCAGGAACAGATTCTGGTTCGGGATCACGATTAGCGTGTCGACATGCTTCTGCAGCTCGGCAATGCCGGCGTCGGCCGCCTTGGAGCGGCGCGAGCCTTCGAAGCTGAACGGCTTGGTGACGACGCCGACGGTCAGGATGCCCTTGTCGCGCGCGGCCTTCGCGATCACCGGCGCGGCGCCGGTGCCGGTGCCGCCGCCCATGCCGGCGGCGATGAAGCACATATGCGCGCCCTCGAGCGCCTTTTCGACCTGCTCGAGCGTCTCTTCGGCGGCGGCGCGGCCGATTTCGGGCCGCGACCCGGCGCCGAGGCCCTGGGTGATGCGCAGCCCGAGCTGGATGCGATGCTCGGCCGAACTGGTGTTGAGCGCCTGCGCGTCGGTGTTGCAGACGATGAAGTCGACACCCTGCACCTGGCTGGCGATCATGTTGGCGATGGCGTTGCCGCCGGCCCCGCCGACACCGATGACGCTGATGCGAGGACGAAGCTCGTCGACCTGCGGCGGAATGAATTCGATACTCACTGGCTCATCTCCCCTGGCTCACCGACCGACGATAGCGTGACCCCGGGATTCTTATGAATCATCCGAGTCTCCAAATCGACACAAAAGTTAATGTTCATGCATATTTCCTTAGTAACCGCTCCGGAATGCGGAAATGAGCCTGTGGATCCAGGCGCTTCCATTCGCGCGGTGGACTGTCTGGTGCGCCGGCATGATGGCCCTGAGGTCCACCGGATTGGCCGCGGCATAGTGAACGAGGCCAGCCAGCGTTGCGAAGGCCGGGCCGCTGTGCGCCTCCGGCATGGCGGCCAGGCCACGCGGCCTGCCCACCCTCACCGACCGCCCCAAATTACCCTGAGCATAATCGGCAATTCCCTTCAGTTCGGCGCCACCGCCGGTCAGCACCACCTGCCGACCGACCGGCCCGCCGAAGCCGAGATCCTTCAGCGCCTTGCCGATCTCACCCATCAGATGCTCGAGCCGCTGGCGGATCACCGCGATCAATTGCGCGCGGGTGATGCGCGTGCCCTCGCTGCCGTCCTGCTCTGCGCTGATCGGCATCACCTCGATCATGTCGTGGTTGTCGCGCGGGGACGCGGTCGCCGAGCCGTAGAAGCATTTCATCCGTTCGGCCTGCGCACGGCTGGTGCCGAACGCCGAGGCGAGATCGTCGGTGATGTCGGCGGCGCCGAACGGCAGCGAGGTGAGGCCCACCAGCATGCCGCCGCAGAACAGGGAGATGTTGGTGACGCCGGCGCCGAGTTCGACCAGCGCGACGCCCAGTTCGCGCTCCTCGGCGGACAGGCAGGCCATGCCGGTCGCGACCGGCGAGGCGATGATCGCCTTGACCGCCAGATGCGCGCTCGCGACGCACAGTCCGAGATTGCGCACCGGCGACCCGTCGGCCGCGACGACATGGATGTCGACGCCCAGCCGGTCGGCATGGAGGCCCAGCGCGTCCTTGACGCCGGTCAGCCCGTCGAGCGTGTAGAGCGCCGGCTGCGCGTGGAGGATCATCCGCCCTTCGGGATCGATCGAATTCTTGCCGGCCGCCAGCAGCTCGTCAATATCGTCCTGCTCGATGCGATGGCCGCCCATCTCGACCTCGACCGAGACGATGTCGCTGACGAGACCGCCCGCCGAGAAGCTGACCCAGACATCCTCGATGTTGACGCCGGCGATCCGCTCCGCCTGCTCGACCGCCTCGCGCACCGCGAGTTCGGTCGCGCGCATGTCGGCCACATAGCCGCGCTTGACGCCGCGGCTCTCGCGCTGGCCGGTGCCGAGCACCTGGATATCGCCGCTTTCGCTGCGCTCGGCAATCAATGCCGAGACCTTCCAGCTGCCGATGTCGACCGCGGTGATCAATTGCCCGCCCCTTGCCTGCGCCATCATGCGTCTCCCTTGAGCACTGCGGTGTCTTCCCGCTCCTTGCGGGCCTTCTCGTCGGTCTTCTTGCTATCGGCGGCGGCACCGGCCTTGCCGGCTGCTTCCACCTTCGCGGTCGCATCGAGCGCCGGCTTGCGCGCGCCCTTGGGCACGCGCACCACGAACTTGTCGGGATCGCGCATGTCGAAACGGGTGAAGCCGCGGCCCAGCAGCCGCTCGACGCCGTCGAGCCGCGCGAACACCACCAGCGCCTTCGCCGCCTCGGCATCGCCTTCGGGCAGGGCCAAGGTCTCGCCCGACTGGAAGCGCAGGTCCCAGCGGCGGTTGCCGATCCAGGTCGCCCCCGCCAGCATCGGCCGCAACGCCGGCGCCGCGTCGACCAGCGCGTTCAGCCGCCCGGTCTGGCGATTGGCGTCGGGACCGATCACCAGCGGGAGATCGGGCATCGCCTCCAGCCGCACCGGCTCCAGCACCACGCCAGTACCGTCGATCAGGTTCAGCTGCTGGCGGTTCTGCCATACCGCCGCCGGCTTGCGCTCGACGATGTCGACCAGCAGCGTATCGGGCAACCGGCGCGACACGCGTGCGTCCTCGATCCAGCCGAGCTTCATCAGGTCTGCGCGCACCTTGTCGAGATCGACCAAAGGCATCGCCATCGAATGCTGGTCCAGCGCGATCGCATAGACGGTCAGCCGGTCCATCCGGTCGATGCCGGTCACCTCGACGCGCTTGACCTCGAATCCGGCGCGGCCGCTGGCCTCGGCGAGTTCGGTGGCGATCATGCCGGGCAGGCCGAGATAGCTCGCCGCGGTGATGCCGAGTCCGCCGATCAGCACGACCAGCGACCAGCCGGCGATGCGGCTGAGCGTCGCCGGCGCGATCGGCAGTGCCGCGATCAGCCGCGTCGCCAGCGACGGCTTCTTCTGCGCCGCTGCGCGCTTGCGCTTCGCCACCGCCCGCGGCTTGGGGCCACCCCGCTTGATCGGCCGCTCGTTCATAAAGCCTCCCTGACGATCGCGTCGCACAGGTCGGCATAGCTCATGCCGACATAGCGGCCCTGCTCGGGGACCAGGCTGAGCGGCGTCATCCCCGGCTGGGTGTTGACCTCGAGCAGATAGAGGCCATCGACGCCACGCTCGTCGTCCCAGCGGAAGTCGGCGCGGCTGGTGCCCTTGCAGCCGAGCACGCGATGCGCCTTCAGCGCCATCTCCATACAGGCGTCGGCGATGTCGCCGGGAATGTTGGCGGGGCAGACATGATCGGTCATGCCGTCGGTATATTTGGCGTCATAATCGTAGAAGCCGCTCTTGGGCTTGAGCTCGGTCACCGCCAGCGCGCGGTTGCCGAGCACCGCGGTCGTCAGTTCGCGGCCGCGGATGAACGGCTCGGCGAGCAAAGTCTCGAATAGCTGCCAGGGTCCTTTGACGTCGCGGCCGATCGGATCGCCATAATTGCCGCCGGCGGTGACGATCGCGACGCCGACCGACGAACCCTCGTTGATCGGCTTGAGCACATAGGGCCGCGGCAGCGGGTCGCCGAGATAGAGGCTCTCGCTCCTGACGACATGGCCGCCGGGCATGCGGATGCCGTGCGGCGCCAGCACCAGCTTGGTCAGCTGCTTGTCGATCGCGATCACCGACGTGGCGAGGCCGCTATGGGTATATTTGAGGCCCATCAGATCGAGCAGCCCCTGCACGGTGCCGTCCTCGCCGGGCGTGCCGTGCAGCGCGTTGAAGACGATATCGGGCGCGGCCGCAGCGAGCTGCCGCGCAACGTCGCGGTCCATGTCGATGCGGGTGACGCGATGGCCGATGCTCTCGAGCGCATCCGCCACGCCGTTCCCGCTCATCAGCGAGACCTCGCGCTCGGACGACCAGCCGCCCATCAGCACCGCGATGTGGAGGGTCATGGTGAAGTCCTCCAGGATGATAAGCCCCTCCCCTTCAGGGGAGGGGTTGGGGTGGGGGCGAGCGAAGCGAGCTGTTGCGCCAGCAACAATTCTGGAACGTCAGTCCCCCACCCCAACCCCTCCCCTGAAGGGGAGGGGCTTGAGAACGCTTGCTTCGCTCGCTCCAGCACGCTGTCGACCCACACGCTCACGCCTTCACCCCAATTCTCTGGATTTCCCATTCGAGCTCCACACCCGAATGATCCTTCACCCGCCGCCGGACCTCCTCGCCCAGATCCTCGATCTCCGCCGAACTCGCCCCGCCGAGGTTGAGCAGGAAGTTGGTATGCTTCTCCGAAACCTGCGCATCGCCGTTGCGCAACCCACGGCAGCCCGCCGCGTCGATCAGCGCCCAGGCCTTGTGGCCGTCCGGATTCTTGAAGGTCGAGCCGCCGGTCCGGCTGCGCAGCGGCTGGCTCGCCTCGCGCTCGGCGGCGATCCGGTCCATCTCGGCACCGATAACCGCCGGCTCGCCGGGCACGCCCGCGAACAGCGCCTCGACCACCACCGCGCCCGGCGGCAGGTCGGAGTGGCGATAGCTATAGCCGAGCCGCGCTGCCGGCCACGTCTCGACTCTGCCGTCGCGCAGCACCAGGGTCGCCTCGACGAGGATGTCGCTGGCGTCGCGGCCATAGGCCCCGGCGTTCATCCGCACCGCGCCGCCGACCGTGCCGGGAATGCCGCGCAAAAATTCGAGACCGGCGACGCCGGCATCGCGCGCGGCGCTGGCGACGCTGATCCCCATCGCCGCCCCGCCCGCGCGCACGCGATTGCCGGCTTCGATCGAGACCCTGGCGAAGCTCTTGGGCAACCGGATGACCACGCCCGGCACGCCGCCGTCGCGCACGATCAGATTGGAGCCGACGCCGACCGGCAGCACCGGCATCGCCGGCGGCAGCGCGGCCATGAACGACGCCAGACCCGCCACGTCGCGCGGGCGCACGAGCCACTCGGCCGGCCCGCCGGTGCGGAACCAGATGAAGTCGGCGAGGCTGCCGCCGGCTTCGACACTGCCTTCGAGCGGGGGGAGCGCGAGTGCAGCCACTATTTCACGCCCCACAGTGCGAACCAGCTCTTCCACAGCGAAACGTGCGCCTTTGTCGCATCACCGATCGCCTGCTGCGCATCGGCGATGTCGCTCGCGGCGTCCAGGCCCTGGCGCATCATTTCGAGCTGCTTCTTCTGGACGTCGATCGCCTGTTCCTGGAACACGATCCACTGGTCGAACGGATCGATCATGCCGCCACCTCCGTGCGCGCAGCGCGGATGCCGTCGGCGAGTCCCGCCGCCCATTTGGTGATGTCGCCGGCGCCAAGGCACACGATGAGATCCCCCGGCTCGACGACGCCCGCCAGTTCGGCGGCCAGCGCCTGGGGATCGCCGATCACCGCCGCCGCGCGATGGCCGCGCAACCGGATGCCGGCGACCAGAGCCGCGGCGTCGACACCGTCGATCGGCGCCTCGCCGGCGGGATAGACCGGCGCGACATAGACCATGTCGGCATCGTTGAAGGCCTGCGCGAACTCGTCCATCAGGCTGTTGAGGCGGCTGAAACGATGCGGCTGGGCGACCGCGATCACCCGCCGGACGGCGCCTTCGCGCGCGGCCGACAGCACCGCGCGGATCTCGACCGGGTGATGGCCGTAATCGTCGATCACGGTCACGCCGTCGACCTCGCCGACCTTGGTGAAGCGGCGCTTGACCCCGCCGAACTTGGCGAAGCCTTGTTGGATCGTGGCGTCGTCGATGCCGAGTTCGAGCGCGACGCCGATCGCGGCGAGCGCGTTCTGGACGTTGTGGCGCCCGGCCATCGGCAGCCCGATATTGTGGATCGTCCGGGTCGATCCGTCGCGCTGGCGCACGATCGCGTCGAAATGATTGCCGCCCGGCACCGGCGTGACATTCTCGCCGCGCACGTCGGCCTGCGCCGAGAAGCCGTAGGTCACGATCCGCCGGTCGCGGACGCGCGGCAGGATCGCCTGCACTTCGGGATGGTCGAGGCACAGCAAGGCCGCACCGTAGAACGGGACGTTCTCGACGAACTGGACGAACGCATCCTTGACCGCGTCGAACCCGCCATAATGATCGAGATGCTCGGGATCGATGTTGGTGACGACCGCGACCGTGCCGTCGAGCCGCAGGAAGCTGCCGTCGCTCTCGTCGGCCTCGACCACCATCCAGTCGCTCGCGCCCAGCCGGGCGTTGGAGCCATAGCTGTTGATGATGCCGCCGTTGATCACGGTCGGGTCGATCCCGCCGGCGTCGAGCACCGCCGCGATCATCGACGTCGTCGTGGTCTTGCCGTGGGTGCCGGCGACCGCGACCGTCGACTTCAGCCGCATCAGTTCGGCGAGCATCTCGGCACGGCGGACGACGGGGATACGGCGCACATAAGCGCGCTCGACCTCGGGGTTGGCGCGCTTGATCGCAGTCGAGGTCACCACCACCGACGCACCGTCGACATTGGCGGCGTCGTGACCGATGAACACGCGGATGCCGAGCTTGCGCAGGCCCTCGATCACATAGCCTTCGGCCACGTCGCTGCCCTGCACGGCATAGCCCATATTGTGCATCACCTCGGCGATGCCCGACATGCCGATGCCGCCGATGCCGATGAAGTGGATCGTGCCGATATCGGCGGGAACACCCCTCATGCGTAGGCACCCCCGCGCAATGCGCCGATCGCGGCGGGCGGCGGATCGATCGGCGCCGGCTCCATGATCGGTGCACGGCCGAAGCTCTCGACGAGGTCGGCGAGGTCGCGCACCGCGTCCGGCCGGCCGCAGCCGCGCATCCGGTTCGCGGCATTGGCCAGCGCGCCGGGTTCGAGCGCCAGTTTCTGCATCTGCTTGGCGAGCTCGACGGCAGTGAAGCGCGACTGCGCGATCGCGCGGCTGCCGCCCGCGGCGACCACTTCGGCGACGTTGGCGGTCTGGTGATCGTCGGTCGCCGACGGCAGCGGGATCAGGATCGCCGGGCGGCCGGCGGCGGTCAGTTCGGCGATCGTCGAGGCGCCGGCGCGCGCGATCACGAGGTGCGACCAGCTCAGCCGTTCGGGCATGTCCTCGAGATAGGTGGCGAGATCGGCGGGAATGGCGAGCTCGGCATATTTGGCGCGGACCTGGTCGATATCCTCGGTGCGGCATTGCTGCGTCACCTGCAGCCGGCGGCGCAGGTTGAGCGGCAGCAGCCCCAGCCCGTCGGGCACCACCGACGACAGGATCGTCGCGCCCTGGCTGCCGCCGGTCACGAGCACGCGGAAGATGCCATCCTCGGACAGTTCGGGGAACGGCTGCTCGCGCAGTTCGAGCACCGCCTCGCGCACCGGATTGCCGACCAGCCGGGTCTTGGCCTTGTGCTTGTCGGCGAGGCGCCGGACGTTCGGATAGGCGGTCGCGATCGCATCGACGCGGCCGGCCAGCAACCGGTTGACGCGGCCGAGCACGGCGTTCTGTTCGTGGACGATCGTCGGCACGCCATCCTTCAGCGCGGCGAGCAGGGTCGGCAGCGCCGGATAGCCGCCGAAGCCGATCACCGCGCTCGGCGCGAAAATCTCGTTGAGCCGCCGCGCCATGTCGCGCCCGGCGAGGATCCCGCGGGCGGCGCGCAGCCAGCCGATCGGCCCGCCAGCCAGCCGGCCGGCCGGCAGCACATGGGTCTGCGCGCCCTCGAACAGGCCGGGGATCTTCGCGCCGCGATCGTCGGTGACGAGCGCGACGCGATGGCCGCGGGCGATCAGCTCGGTCGCCAGCGCGTGCGCCGGGACCATGTGGCCGCCGGTTCCGCCGGCGGCGAGGACATAGTGACGCGACACGCTCATCGCCCGCTCCATTTCACGACATAGGGTGAGCGCGTGAGAAACGGGTTCCGGCGGGTGAATGCAAGCAGCAATCCGAAGCCGATCGAGAGCGCGAGCATCGACGATCCGCCATAGCTGATGAACGGCAGGGTCATGCCCTTGGACGGCGCCATCTGCACGTTGACCGCCATGTTGATCAGCGCCTGCGCGCCGAACTGCACGGTGAGGCCGGCCGCGGCGAGCACGGTGAAATGATCCTCCTCGTCGAGCAGCTTGACGAACACGCGCACGACGATCGCGAGAAAGACGATCGCGATCGCCAGGCAGGCGATCAGCCCGAATTCCTCGCCGATCACCGAGAAGATATAGTCGGTATGCGCCTCGGGCAGCTTGAACTTCATCGTGCCGCCGCCGGGTCCGGTGCCGAAGAAGCCGCCCGCGGTCAACGTCGCGTGTGCCATGTCGGTCTGGTAGGTGTCCGCCCCCTGCCCCGCGGTGACACCGATGCCGAGCCAGCCATTGATCCGCTGGTTTGCCACCGGATAGAAGAAATAGGCAGCGACCAAGCCGGCAAGCCCGCCACCGATCAGAGTGCCGAGCGCGCGGCTCGACACCCCCGAGATCATCAGCAGCGAGAACCACATCACAGCGAAGATGATGGTCTGGCCGAGATCGGGCTGGTTCATCAGTAGAACCGCGATCGCGCCGGTCAGCAGGCCGGTCAGCGGCACGACCGGCAGCCCGGGATCATGCGCCTTCAGCGACAGCAACCACGCCATGCTGACGACGAACATCGGCTTCAGGAATTCCGACGGCTGGAACTGCGCGAAACCGAAGCCGATCCAGCGCACGGCGCCGTTCACTTCGCTGCCGACCAATGGCACCACCGCCAGCATCACAGTGAAGAAAGCGGCGCCCGCCAGCGCGAAGCGGCGCGCGGCGCCCTTGGGCAGCATCGAGACGGCGACCATCACCGGCAGGCTGGCGGCGACCCAGATCAGCTGGCGCCAGAAATAATGCAGGGGTGCGAAGGTGATGCCGCCGCCCGAATAACGCTGCGCCGCCGCCGGGGAGGCGCCGGCGACCGCGATCAGCCCCATCACGATCAGCACCAGCGCGAGCATCAGCAGCACGCGGTCGATCTCCCAGAACCACGTCCCGATCAGCGTGCGATCGCCGCGCCCGCCGAGCGAGCGGGCGGCGAAGCCGATCCGCTTCGCGGTCACCTTGCGCGTCGGGCCCGTGCCGGCAATGCCTCCGGTGATGCCGTTCATGCTCCCGTTCATGCCAGCGCCTCCACTGCTGCGCGAAAGGCATCGCCGCGCGCTTCATAATCCCGGAACTGATCGAACGAGGCGCAGGCCGGACTCAGCAGCACCGTTTCGCCGGGCGCCGCGCTGGCCGCGGCACGTTTCACCGCCTCGCACAGCATCTCGCAGTCCTCGACCTTCATGTGCGGCGCGAGCAGATCGCGGAACAGCGCCCCCGCCTCGCCGATCGTGTAGGCGGCGCGGACGTGGCCGAAATGCGGCGCGCAGGCGTCGAGATCATCGGTCTTGGCGAGACCGCCGACGATCCAGTGAACCGCCGGATAGGCCGCAAGCGCCGGCGCGGTCGAGGTCGGGTTGGTCGCCTTGCTGTCGTTGACGAACAGCACGCCGCCGCGTTCGGCGACGCGCTCCATCCGGTGCGGGAGGCCGGGATAGGTTTCGAGGGCGCGCCGGATCACATCGTCGCCGATGCCCAGCGCCTTGGCGACGGCGGTCGCGGCGGCGGCGTTCTGGGCGTTGTGCGGCCCCTGCAGGCTGGGCCAGCGCGACTGATCGCCGACATCGGTCGAGGCGACGCGGAACAGCCGGTGGTTGACGTGCGATGCGACCGCGCGGCTGGGATCATCCTCGCAGGCGATGACCGCGACTTTGTCCGCGGTCTGCAGCGCGAACAGCCGCGCCTTCGACGAAGCATAATCGTCGAACCCCTCATAGCGGTCGAGATGGTCGGGGGTGATGTTGAGCAGCACCGCGACGTCGCAGTCGAGTCCGGTGGTCAGGTCGATCTGGTAGCTCGACAGTTCGAGCACATAGACGCCACCCGCTGGCAGCGGATCCTGCGACAGGATCGGCAGGCCGATATTGCCGCCCATCAGGCTGGGAATGCCGGCGGTCTGGCAGATGTGATGGATCAGGGCGGTGGTCGTCGACTTGCCGTTGGTGCCGGTGATGCCGACGACCCTGTGCGGCGGCAGGCTGGGGCGGGCCTGCGCGAACAATTCGATGTCGCCGATCAGCGGGACATGGGCCTCGCTGGCTTTGGTCGCGATCGGGTGGCGATTGATCGGGACGCCGGGGGATACGACGATGCCGGCGAAGCCGGTAAGGTCCAGGTTCAATGGGTCGGCGAGGGTGAGCGCGGAGGAAGAGCCCTCTCCCCTATGGGGAGAGGGTTGGGAGAGGGGCATTTCAGGATCGGATGCAAGGCGCGACTCCCCCTCTCCCCAACCCTCTCCCCGAAGGGGAGAGGGGGTTGCCGTCAGTCTCGCCCGGGCTTCTTCGCTCGAATCCCATGCCACGACCTCGGCGCCGCTCGCGAGCAGCGCCTGTACCGTCGCCAGCCCGGATCGCGCCAAGCCGAGTACGGCATAGCGTCTGCCGCGGAAGACGGGGCTCGTGATCACCTTATCTTCAACGTCGACAGGCCGGCGAGCGCCAGCACCAGCGCGATGATCCAGAAGCGGATCACGACGGTCGCCTCCGCCCAGCCCATCTTCTCGAAATGATGGTGGATCGGCGCCATCAGGAAGATGCGCCGGCCGGTGCGCTTGTAATAGAAGACCTGGATGATCACCGAAAGCGCCTCGGCGACGAACAGGCCGCCGATGATGCCCAGCACGATCTCGTGATGCGCGGTCACCGCGATCGCGCCCAATGCGCCGCCGAGCGCGAGGCTGCCGGTGTCGCCCATGAACACCGCCGCCGGCGGCGCGTTGAACCACAGGAAGGCGAGTCCCGCGCCGATCACGGCGCCGCAGAAGATCGCGAGTTCGCCCGCGCCCTCGACGTAGGGAATGCCGAGATAATCGGCGAAACGGACATTGCCGACCAGATAGACGATGATCAGGAACGCCACCGACGCGATGATCACCGGCATCGTCGCGAGGCCATCGAGCCCGTCGGTCAGGTTCACCGCATTGCCGAAGCTGACGATCGTGAAGGCGGCGAAGAGGATGTAGAACCAGCCGAGATCGATCGCCACGCCGCTGAAGAACGGAAGATAGAGTTCGGTGCCGATCTGGCGGATCAGCAACCAGCTCGCGAAGCCGGCGACCGCGAATTCGAGCAGCAGCCGCACACGGCCCGACACGCCCTTGTGGCTGGCCTTGGTGACCTTGTCGTAATCGTCGAGGAAGCCGATCGAGCCGAAGCTCAAGGTCACGAACAGGCAGACCCAGGTGAAGCTGTTCGACAGTTTCATCCACATCAGCACCGAGATGGTGAGCGCGGTCAGGATCATCAGCCCGCCCATCGTCGGCGTGCCGCGCTTGGCGAGATGAGTCGCCGGCCCATCCTCGCGGATCGGCTGGCCCTTGCCCTGCCGCAGCCGCAGCCAGCCGATGAAGCGCGGACCGATGATCAGGCCGATCAGCAGCGCGGTCGCCACCGCGCCGCCGGTGCGCGTGCTCTGGTAGCGCAGGAGGTTGAGAACGCTTGGGAAACCCAGATGTTCGGCGATCAGATACAGCATCTATGTCTTTCCGCCCGCCATCACCGCGGAGGTCAGAACCTCCACGAGACGCGCGAGCCCGATGGCGTTGCTTCCCTTGACGAGAACCGCGTCACCGGGGCGAATCCTGTCGAGCAGGCAATCGCGCGCGGCCGCGGCGTCGGGCACATGATCGAAATCGATGCTGCCCTCAAGTCTGGACGCGAGTGCCGCCATCTCGTCGCCGACCAACAGTGCATAGTCCACGCCGGCCGACAGCAGCGGCCCGACCAGGGCGGCGTGATAATCGTCGCTCTTCGCGCCCAGCTCGCGCATCGCGCCCAGCACGGCGATCCGCCGCGACGCCGGCTCCTCGCCGAGCTGCTTGATCGTCGCGATCATCGACGCGGGATTGGCGTTGTAGCTCTCGTCGATCACCAATGCCTCGCCGCCGGGCAGATCGACGCGGGAACGGGCGCCCCGGCCGACCAGCCCTTCCATTTCGGCCAGCGCCAGTCCCGCCGCCGCGAGATCGCCGCCGAGCGCCTCGACCGCGGCGATCACCGCGAGCGAGTTCGACACCCAGTGGTCGCCGGGCGCCGCCACGGTGTAGCTGAGTTCGCAGCCGGGCAGCCGCGCCGCGATCATCGTGCCGCGCGGCGTGCGGATTGCCTCGAGCGCGCGGACATCGGCGCCCTCGCCGCGCCCGAAGGTCCAGACCGTGCCGGCATGCGCGCGCGCCTTCGAGATGAGCCGCTCTCGATGCGGGCTGTCGAACGGCACGATCGCGACGCCGCCGGGTTCGAGTCCTTCGAACACCTCACCCTTCGCATCGGCGATGGCCTCCTCACCGGCGAACCAGGCAGCGTGGGCGGGCGCGATCGCGGTGACGATGGCGACGTGCGGGCGGACCAGCCGGGTCAGCGCGGCGAGTTCGCCGGCACGGCTCATGCCCATCTCGAACACGCCATATTCGGCTTCGCGCGGCATGCGCGCGAGGCTCAGCGGCACGCCGGTATGATTGTTGTAGGATTTGACCGAACGGTGGGCGAGGCCCGGCGCGCCGCGGTCGAGCGCCTGGAACAAGGCCTCCTTGGTGCCAGTCTTGCCGACCGAGCCGGTGACGCCGGCGATCCGCGCCGGCGACCGCGCCCGCGACGCCGCGCCCAGCGCATCGAGTGCAGTCACCGTATCCTTGACGAGCACGTGCGGCCGGGCGTCGAGCGCGCTCATGGCTGCCGTCACGTCGTTTACCAGAACGTGGGGCTGCGCGATCGGTTGGCTGACGATCGCCCCGGCCGCGCCCTGCGCGAACGCCTGATCGACGAAGCGATGGCCATCAGTATGCTCGCCCGACAAGGCGACGAACAGATCGCCCGCGCCGACCTCGCGCGAATCGAACGCGACGCCGGTCGCGGCGAACCCGCCATGCACCTCGCCATCGGTGACGGCGGCAATCTCGAACGCGGTCCAGAGCGGGGTCATATGAGCTGCCTCCACGCGCCTGAAGTGATCGCACGTCTCTCCGTCATTCCGGCGAAAGCCGGGAGCCAAAACCACCCCATTTTCCGGATAGGCCGAGGATATGGGTCCCGGCTTTCGCCGGGATGACGGATGAGGAAAAAGCCGTTCACGCCGCCACCTCCCGCGCTACCTGCACATCGTCGAACGGCAGCACCAGATCGCCGACGATCTGGCCCTGCTCATGCCCCTTGCCCGCGACCAGCACGATATCGTCCGCCCCGGCCTGCGCGATCGCGGCGGCGATCGCCTCGCGGCGGCCGGCGATCTCGATCGCGTCGGGAGCCGCCGCCAGGATCGCGGCGCGGATCAAATGCGGATCCTCGGTGCGCGGATTGTCGTCGGTGACGATCGCGACGTCGGCAAGCCGCGCCGCGACCGCGCCCATTTCCGGGCGCTTGCCGGCATCGCGGTCACCGCCCGCGCCGAACACGAGGATCAGCCGGCCCTTGGCGTGCGGGCGCAGCGCGTCGATCGCTGCCTCGATCGCATCGGGCGTGTGGGCATAATCGATATAGACCGGCGCGCCCGCCCGCGTGATCGTCGCGCGCTCCAGCCGGCCGCGCACCGGCTGTACGCGCGCGAGATGCCCCAGCACGGCATCGGCATCGCCATCGGCGCCGGTCGCGATCGCCAGCCCCGCCGCGACCAGCGCATTCGCCGCCTGATAGGCGCCGATCAGCGGCAGCTTGACCGTCTTCGCATGGCCGTCGACCTCGAGCAGCAGGGTCTGCCCCAGCTGGGTGGGTGAGCGGCCGACGAGCTTCAGCACGTCGCCCTTCCCACCCACCATCAGCCGCCGGAGCCCCCGCTCACGAGCCGCCATTTCGACTGCGGGCGACGCGACGTCGTCCGCCCAGATCACCGCCGTGCCGTCACCATCGACGACCTCGGTGAACAGCCGCATCTTCGCGGCGAGATAGGCTTCCATCGTGCCGTGATAGTCGAGATGATCGCGGCTGAGATTGGTGAAGGCGGCCGCTTTGACCGGCAGCCCCTCGGTCCGGTATTGCGAGAGGCCATGCGACGACGCCTCGAACGCGAGATGCGTCACGCCCTCGCGCCGCAGCCCGGCGACGTTGGACAGGAAGGTGACGATGTCGGGCGTCGTCAGGCCGGTCGAGACCTGATCGTCGGCCGTCGTCACGCCCAGAGTCCCGATCGAGGCGGCGTGGAAGCCGGCCATCCGCCACAGCTGGCGGGTCAGTTCGACCGTCGAGGTCTTGCCGTTGGTGCCGGTCACCGCGACGGCGGTTGCCGGGAACGGTGCGTAATATTGCGCAGCGAGGCTGGCGAACAGGCGGCGCGGCTCGGGATCGGCGATATGCGCCGCACCCTCGACCTGCGCTTCCGGCCTGGCGACGACCGCGATCGCGCCGGACCGGATCGCGGCGGCGATGAAATCCTCGCCATTGAAGCGCGCGCCGGCGAAGGCACCGAAGATCGTGCCGTCGGCCACCTTGCGATGGTCGATCGCGAAGCCGGTGACGGTGGGTCCCGCCTCGCCGCCGATCAGCGTGCCCAATCTCATGTCGGGTGCCTCATTCCTCACCCTTCGCCTTCCAGAGCAGCGCCTTGAAAGCGCTGTTGTCGACGTCCGCCTCCTCGTCGGGCATCACGCCCAGCATCGGCCCGGTGCGCGAGATCACGCGTGCGATCACCGGCGCCGCGGTCCACGCCGCCGAGGTGAAGCCGAACGTGTCGGACGTCCCCTTCGGCGCGTCGAGCATCGCGATCACGACATAACGCGGATGATCCATCGGAAAGACGGCCGCGAAGGTGGAGACGTTGCTGGTCTTCGAATAACCGCCAACCTGCGCCTTCTCGGCGGTGCCCGTCTTGCCGCCGATGCGGAAGCCGGGGGCGTTGGCGCGGCGGCCGGTGCCATCGGTGACGACCAGCCGCAGCAGATGCCGCATCGTCTCGCTTGTGCTGGCGCTGAACACGCGGCGGCCCTTCGCCGCCTTGCCCGGATCGACCCGCAGCAAGGTCGCCGGGCGCCAGATCCCGCCATTGACCAGCGCCGCATAAGCGCAGGCGAGCTGCAGCGGGGTGACTGCGATGCCGTGACCATAAGCGGTCGTCAACGTCGTCGAGCGCCCCCAGCTGGTCGGCCACAGGGTCGAGCCGCGCTCGCGCAGTTCGATGTGCGGCGGCCCTTCGAAACCGACGTCGCGGAACAATTTCTCCATCCGCGCCTGTCCCATCTCGTCGGCGATGCGCGCAGTGACGATGTTCGAGCTGTGGACGAGCGTTTCCGGCACGTTGAGCCAGCGGCCCGCAGGGTGGTCGTCCTTGATCCGGTAGCGGCCGATCGCGATCGGCTGGGTCGCGTCGTAGCGCTTGGTCATCGACGTCACGACGCCATCGTCGATCGCCGCCGCGATCGTCAGCGGCTTGAAGGTCGAACCCAGTTCATAGACGCCCTGCGTCACGGCGTTGCGGCGCGGATTGATCGGGGCGTCGGCGGGAACGAACGGCACTTTGTTGGGATTGTAGACCGGCATCGACGCGAGCGCGATCACCTCGCCGGTGTCGACGTCGAGCACCAGGCCGGCGGCGCCCTCGGCGCTGTGCTTCTGCATGGCGGCGAACAATTCGCTCTCCATCGCCGCCTGCACGCGCATGTCGATCGATAGCGCGACCGGCTGTCCGCGCATCGCCGGATCGGTCAGCCGCTCGTCGAGCACGCGTTCCATGCCAGCGGCGCCCTTGCCCGAGCGGTTGGTATAGCCGAGCACATGCGCGGCCAGCGTGGTCTGCGGATAGAGCCGTTCGGGTTCGCGCGCGAAGGCGACCGCGGGTTCGCCCAGCGCGTTCACCTGCGCGACCAGTTCGGGCATCGCGCGATGGCGCAGATAGGTGAAGGTCAGGCCCGACGCCAGGATCCGGCGATAATCGGCCTCGCTGCGCTCAGGCATCAGTTGGGCGAGCTGGGCGGCGACATGCGCCGGGTCACCGAGCAATTTGGTGGGATGGATCCCGATCGACCAGGCGTCGATGGTCTGCGCGAGCGGCTCGCCATTGCGATCGAGGATATCGGCGCGGACTGGAGCCGCGGCGACAAAGCCCGACGACGGCCCGTTGCTGACGAAGGTCAGCCAGGCCAGCCGCACGGCGACCGCCGCGACCGCGCCGATGAACAGCAGCATCAGCAGCATCAGCCGGAAATGCGCGACCGCGATCGAATGATGACGCTGGCCTGCGAGGCGCGCGCGTGCCGGTCGTGCGACGAGCGTGGTCATCGCGCTTTCGCCGCCTCCTTGCGCGCGCCCCGCTTGGGTTCGGTCTTGGCATCGGCCTTCGCGCCCGGCTTCGTGTCGCTCCTGCCCGCGGGCCTGGTCGCTTCGCGTGCCGCCGCCTTGCCGAGTTCGCCCAGCGTGTGATCGTCGAGCAATTTCTTTTCGAGCATCGCGACGCGCTGGCGGCGCTTCGAATCGACATCGCCGGTCTGCGTCGATGCGGTCGTCCGCTCGGCTGTCGCGGCCTGCGCCGGTGAGACGATACCCGAGATCGCCGGGCTCGAGGGCACTGGGCTCGAAGGCGCCGGTGCCGGCAGCGCCGCAAGCACAGGACCGTCTTCGGGCGCGATCACCGCGACCTGCACGGTCTGCGGGATGTTGAGCGGGCCGCCATCGCCGGGCAGCGCATCGACGCTGCCGAGCTGGGTCTCGTCGAGATATTGCGACGCGCTCGGCGCCGACAACGCCAGCACTTCGCCGTTCCAGCGCTCGAGCTGCCGCATGCTCGCACGCGTCCGCAGCTCGGTCTGGAGCTGGCGGATATCGCGATGGGTCTGCGCGATCTGGCGGTCGATCGATTCGAGATCGCCACGCTCGGCGGCGACGCGCAGCGACACGAGATAGAAGCTGATGGCGGCCACACCGACGGCGGCGGCCCAGCCAGCGGGCGGAGGCGGCGGGCGATCATCATGCGGCTTCTCCAGACGTACGGGACCTGGCCGAGGTGGACCCGGCCGAGGTAGACCAGGGCGGCGCAGAGGTGCGGCGGGCGATCCGCAGGGTGGCGGACCGTGCGCGCGGATTCACCGCGATCTCGGCGTCGCTGGCGCGCACCGGCTTGGCGACCGCCTCGAAGCTGGGCGCCGGTCCCTGGCCGCTCATGTCGGGCGCATGGCGCGAACCGGCCGGGTTGGCGCCGCTGCGCGCACGCAGGAATTGTTTGACGACACGATCCTCCCCCGAGTGGAAGGTCACGATCGCGAGCCTGCCGCCGGGCTTGAGCACGCGTTCGGCGGCCTCCAGCCCACCCTCGAGCTCCTGGATCTCCTGGTTGATCCGCATCCGGACGGCCTGGAAGGTCCGCGTCGCGGGGTCCTTCTTGTCGTGCGGCTTGTGGCCGAGCGCGCGGCGCACGATCGTCGCGAGCTGCGCGGTGCGGGTGATCGGCCGCGCTTCGACGATCGCGCGGGCGACGCGGCGCGAGCGTGGTTCGTCGGCATAAAGATAAAGCGTGTCGGCGATCTCCGCCTCGGCGGCATTGTTGAGGAAGTCGGCGGCGCTCTCGCCCGCTTTCTCCATCCGCATGTCGAGATCGGCATCGACCTGGAAACTGAAGCCGCGCTCGCCGCGGTCGAGCTGCATCGACGAGACGCCGATGTCGAGCACGACGCCGTCGACCGGCAGCGCGCCGCGCTCGGCCAACGCCTGCTCCATCCGCGAGAAGCGCTCGGGAACCAAGGTCAGCGCGCCGGCGGCATCGGCGAGCAACGCGGCGCCCTCGGCGATCGCATCGGGATCGCGATCGAACGCCAGCACGCGCGCGCCGCCGGCCAGCATCATCCGCGTATAACCGCCGGCGCCAAAGGTGCCGTCGACATGCGTCTCGCCGGCTGCGATGGCGAGCGCGGCGACGGCTTCGCGGCCGAGCACGGGGATGTGGCCCGGTGCGGGGATGAGAGCCGGCGCGATCATTTGCCGGTCTTCAGCAGATAGTCGGCCAGTTCGCGGGTCGTATCCGGCACGCAATCGGCGGTCAGCGCGATTTCCGGGTTCCAGATCTCGATCACGTCCATCGCGCCGATGAACAGCGCCCTGGAACCGATCTTGCTGGTCTGGCGCATGAACGGGGGCAGCACGAAGCGACCGCTGCTGTCATAGGGCAGTTCGTCGCAGACGCCGGCCTTGCGCGCGAGTTCGGAGCGGGTCAGCCGACGCTCGACGCTCTCGCCTTCGCCAGCGACACTCACCATGAATTCCAGCAGTTTTTTCCGGAAATCGCGGTCGAAGCACATCAGGCATTCAGCTGTGGGATGCTTGGAGATGACGAGGCTGCGGGCGTTGCTGTTGAGCTCGATCGTGGCGCGAAGTCCGGCGGGAACCGCGACGCGACCTTTTTCGTCAACGCCGCTCATTCCGTATCCGTAATATTCTTCCCTCTGTTCCACGCCTGGCCCCTGAACAGGGCGAAGGCTTCCCCCGCGCGGAAACGCCGATCCGCGCGCCGGCCGCTGCCGATCAAATGGGAAATGCCCAGCCCTAGTGTCGGTTTGCTACCAAGCACATGCCCGGCAAGCAAGGGGATTTTACGGGAATTTCGGGGAAATTGTGCCTCTACGTGGTATTCCTAGGTCCAATCTCACTATTATTCTCGATTAACACCTGATTTGTTCTTTCAATGTTCGTATCGGTCGCTTCAGGCCGCACATCGGCTTGGCGGCCCCTTCCGAAAGGATCGACTCGTGACTTTGCCAGCCACAACGCCGCGCCGAACGTCAGAAAGACAGGCAGCAGGCCGATCGTTACGGGGACGGCCAGCGAGGCGTCGGGCGCGATCCACGCTACTGCGCCGCGACTCGTCCGCTCGCCGCGCCCGACCAGCGTCGTCAGCCATCCCAGCACCAGTTCGGCATTGTCGGCACGGCGCTGTTCGCGGCTCGCGCCCCGCGGCCCGGGACCGATCCATTGCCGTCCGTCGAGCAGGTCGGCATCCGCCACCAGCAGCGCGCGGCCGCGGCCGATCCTGCAATCGGCGATCAGGCCTTCGGCCATGAGTCGACAGTGTCGGCCCCGGGCCGCAAACCGTCCCACGCCCTGCGTTTCCAGCCGCGACCCGCCGAGCATGCGCACCGTCCGCGCGGCGGGATCGGCGGGTGCCGACAGCGTCAGCCGCCAGTGCGTCAGCAACGGATCGAGCAAGGTCATAGGCGGTGCGCGGCGCGGATCGCCCGGCGGCCAGCGGCTCGGCCAGACCAAAGCCGGATCGGCGAGGATCAGCACCCGTCCGCCCGTGCGGACCCACTGGTCGATCGCGAGCAGCTCCTGCGGATCGAGCAGCCGCGGCTGGGCGATCAGCAGCAGCTTCTGCCCGGCGAGCGCCGCGCCATCGGCACGGTCGATCGGCGTCACCGCATAATGGCGCTGGAGCAGGCGATGGACGACGGCGGGCTCGGTGCGGCCGGCGAGCATGTCGGCAATGTCGCCCTCGCCCCAGACGATCGGCAAGGCGGTGAGGATCGCGAGCCGGTCGCCCTGCAGCGCCGCGATCCTGTCGTCGGCGGCCGGCAGGCGGCCCGACATCGCCATGGCCGCACCGCCCTCGCGCACGACCGGCAGGCTAGCCGCCAGCAGCAGGATCAGGGCGGCCACGATCGTCGCGACGCGCCCGCCGAACCGCCTTGCGGCCCGCATCACGCCATCCGACACCGCGAGCAGCAGCACCGCGACGCCGACCGCGCGCGCGGTCGCCGCGACCTGCAGCGGGCCGCCCAGCAGCATGATCGTCAACGTCTCGCCGGCGAGGGCGAGCAGCAGCGCCAGGACATAGATCGCCAGGCGCTCGCGCCACGCGGCCGGCGCGATCACCCAAGCGAGGATCGCCAGCAATGGCGGCCGGACCATCAGGAAGGCGACCGGCTCGGCGCGCGCGCGGGCGGCGAATTCGCCGATCGCCAGCCCCAGCATGATTTCAGCGAGCGCCCATCCGCCGGCGACGGCCGCTACGCGCACCGCCTGCGAACGGTTCAGCGTCGCCGCCCCTGCGGCGGAAGCGTGGGCTGGACCGGCGGCGGCACGACCGTCTCGCTGTTGTTGGCATCGGTGGTGGCGCTGCTGGGCGCGACGCCGAGTTCCGCGATCGGATCGGCCGGCTTTTCCGCTTCCACCGCGGCGTTGCCGTCGGCGGGCGCCATCGGCATCATCATGTTGGCGAGATCGGATTGCGGCATCACCGGCTTCTCGTCGCTGGCGGCACCGAAGACCACGCTGACCAGCGCCACGATCAGCAATACGAAAGCGAGGCCGGTCAGCCCGACGCGCACGCGTTGCATAGGATCGTGGCTATCTGCAGCCGCCATGCGCCCTCGCTTCCCCAGGCGCAGGATAGCCGCGGAAATCGACATTGTTAAGCCCGTGCCGGCGACTCGGCCAGCCAGGGCGGTATCGGCAGGCCTTTGGCCTCCAGCCAATCGCGATTCCAGAGGGTCGAGAGGTAGCGGAAGCCGGTGTCGCACAGGATCGTGACGATGGTGTGACCGGGTCCCAACTCACGCGCCAGCCGCACCGCACCGGCGACGTTGATGCCCGACGACAGGCCCAGGCACAGCCCTTCCTCGCCCAGCAGCCGGATCGCCCAGTCCATGCCTTCGGCATCGGCGATGCGGAACTGGGTGTCGATCGGGGCGCCCTCCAGATTGGCGGTGATCCGCGCCTGGCCGATCCCCTCGGCGACCGAACTGCCCTCCGCCTTCAATTCGCCATGGGCATAATAGTTGAACAGAGCGGCGCCGTGCGGGTCGCTGAGCGCAATCACGATCTTCTCGTTCCTCGCTTTGAGGCCCAGCCCGACGCCGGCCAGCGTTCCGCCGGTGCCGACCGCGCAGGTGAAGCCATCGACCCTGCCGCCGGTCTGCGCCCAGATCTCCTCGGCGGTGCCGCAGATGTGCGCGCGGCGATTGGCGATATTGTCGAACTGGTTCGCCCACAGCGCGTTCTCGGTCTCCTCGGCGATCCGGCGCGAGGTGTGGACGAAATGGCCGGGATTCGAATAGGGCGCGGCCGGCACCAGCACGAGTTCGGCGCCCAACGCGCGCAGCGTGTCCATCTTCTCGCGGCTCTGCGTCTCGGGCATGACGATGATCGTCTTGTAGCCCTTGGCGTTGGCGACGAGTGCGAGGCCGATGCCGGTGTTGCCGGCGGTGCCCTCGACGATCGTGCCGCCAGGCGTCAGCTGCCCGCGTGCCTCGGCATCGTTGACGATATACAGCGCCGCGCGGTCCTTCACCGACGCCCCCGGATTGGCGAATTCGCACTTGCCCAGGATTTCGCAGCCGGTTTCGGCGCTGGGACCGGCGAGACGGACGAGCGGCGTGTTGCCGATCAGCGCCAGCGTGTCGGAAATGAGCGTGTCGGAAGTGATGGTCATGCGCGCTCAATAGAAGCAGCAGGCGGGGCGCGGCAAGCAAGGCTGACTATCAGAGCGCCAAAACTGCCTGCGTGTGGCCAGTCAGCGCGCGCCGACCCCCGCGCGATCGAGGTGCGGCCCCAGTCGGCCCGCGGCCCACAGGAAGAACATCCGGTAGTCGCTGACCAGCGACCAGAGCGGATAGGTGAAGGTCGCCGGCCGATTCTTCTCGACCCCGAAATGCGCCGCCCAGGCAAAGCCGTAACCGGCCAGCGGCAAGGCCAGCCACCACCAGCCGCCCGCGACGATGGCGACGGCCAGGAACAGGAAGGTCAATGCGGTGCCGGCGTAGTGCAACCGCCGCGTCTCGGGCCTCGAATGCTCGCGCAGATAATGCGGCCAGAAATCGGCGTAGCGGGTGATCGTCCGGGCCATGGGGCGATGGTAATATGACGACCGGCGAGCGCAAGGGGTGTTGCGCGGCGCCGCATAACCCTTTGAAAGAACGAGGAAGACACCGCATGCCCGACGACGACCGCAAAGCGGCCTTCGGCCTCGTCGCCGACGCCGGCACCCGCCTGCTGATCCTCGGCAGCCTGCCCGGCGCGAAATCGCTGGCGCTGGCGCAATATTATGCGAATCCCGGCAACGCCTTCTGGACGCTGACCGGGCTGGTGATCGGCATGGATCTGCGCGCGCTTGGCTACGAGCAACGCCTGGCCGCCTTGCTGGCGCACGGCATCGGCCTGTGGGATGTCGTCGCCGATGCGCAGCGCGCTGGCAGTCTCGACAGCGCGATCCGCGCGCCGCGGCTGCGCGATCTCGCCGCCGTCGCCGCCGGCCTGCCGTCGCTGCGTGCGATCGCGTTCAACGGCAGCACCGCAGCGAAACTCGGCCTTCGCCAGCTCGGCAGCGCCGCCGCGCGCTATATGATCTTCACCTTGCTCTCCAGCAGCGGCGCTTGCGCTGTGAAAGCCGAGGTCAAGCGCTCCGACTGGATGAAGATGCAGCCATGGTTGATGGCAGGTCGCAGCGACGGTAGAAAGGGGTGGCAATGAGGTAGACAATGGGCGTCCAACTGAACATCAAGAGCGCGCGGGTTCGGGCACTGGCGAAGGAACTGGCCCAGGTCACCGGCCAGTCGCTGACCGATGCCATCGCAGAGGCGCTCGACGAAAAGCTGCAACGCGTCCGGCGGCCACATGGCGAGGATTTGATCACGAAATGGCTCGCGATCGGGGAAGACATCAAGCGGCGCTATCCGGACATGCCCGGGTCGGCGGACATTGATGCGCTGCTCTACGATGAAGACGGCCTGCCGAAATGATCGTCGATAGCTCGGCGTTGATCGCATTGCTCAAGGCCGAGCCCGAAGCTGCGGCGATAGCCGCCGTGCTCGACAGTGCCCGCGGAACGGCGCGGATGTCGGCCGCCAATTATCTCGAAGCAGGGATTGTCGTCGACCGAAACCTGACGCCAGCCGATGCCGGGAGGCTGGATCAGATCATCGAGGAATTCGAAATCGAGATTGCGCCGGTCACCGCCGATCAGGCGCGCGTGGCACGCTCGGCCAACAGGCGCTTCGGCAAGCATAGCGGTCACGCCGCCGCGCTCAACTTCGGTGACTGTTTCGCCTACGCACTCGCCATCACGACGGGTGAGAAATTGTTGTTCAAGGGCCGGGACTTTGCGGCAACGGACATCGTTGCGGCGTGACGTCGGGCCGGTGGCAGTGGGCAGAGTTCGAATTTGAGCGACAGGATTCCCCATAAACATGACGAGTGCAGAGACCCGCAGGCGCGCGACACAGCCGTCCAAAAAGGCACTGATCGCGGAATGGATGGTGATCGGCGCGGAAAACCGTTGGCGGCTGGGCGACAATATCATCAGATCGATCGACATCGATGCGCTACTCTACGATGAAGACGGTCTGCCGAAATAGTCTTCGAAACCGGGCGAGTTACAATCCTTGATGCCGGTCCGAAGCAGGATCCCTGTCGTTCCTGCCCATGTTCTGTTAATGTTCCGGCGATGCTCGACTCGCTGGCCCTTCCGCCGCGCCCGCTGCGCTGGCTGTTCCTCGATCTCAACAGCTATTTCGCGAGCGTCGAACAGCAGCTCGACGCCCGCCTGCGCGGGCGGCCGATCATCGTCGCGCCGGTCGACAGCGACACCACCGTCGCGATCGCCGCCTCGGTCGAGGCCAAACGTCATGGCATCTCGACCGGCACGCCGGTGTGGGAAGCGAAACGGCTGTGCCGCGACATCGTCGTCGTACCCGCCCAGCACAGCCGCTATGTCGAGTTCCACGATGCGGTGATCGCCGAGGTCGAGCGGCACATCCCGGTCACCAAAGTCTGTTCGATCGACGAGGTCGCCTGCCGCCTGCTCGACAACGAGAATGACGAAGGCGGCGCGCGGGCGCTCGCCGCGCGAATCAAGGACGGCATCGCCGGACATGTCGGCGCGTGTCTGACCTCGTCGATCGGCATCGCGCCCAACCGGCTGCTCGCCAAGCTCGCGTCCGACCTGATGAAGCCCGACGGGCTGGTCGTGCTGACCGCCGACCAGCTTCCCCATCGCCTGTTCGACCTCAGCCTGCGCGACATTGCCGGCATCGGCGCGAAGATGGAGAGGCGCCTCGCGCGCGAGGGCATCAACGACATCGCGCAACTGTGCGCGCGTCGCCCGCGCGATGCCGGCATCGCCTGGGGCGGCACCAATGGCGACCGGCTGTGGTGGCTGCTCCACGGCGTCGACCTGCCCGAGAAGGCGACGCAGCATCGCACGATCGGTCACAGCCACGTTCTGTCGCCGCGCAACCGCGGTCCCGAACCGGCGCGGCTGACGGCACGGCGGCTGGCGCTCAAGGCGGCGAGCCGACTGCGCCGCGAGGGCTACAGGGCAAGGCTGCTGGTGCTCCATGTCCGATTCGAGGATGACAAGACCGCGTGGCGGATCAGCCGGCGGCTGCCGGTGACGCAGGACAGCTTCGCAATCCTCGCCGCGCTCGACGGGCTGTGGCCCGAACTGGTGCGTGCGGGCCGGGCGCGGGCGGGCGGTTTCCGGCTGCGGATGGTCGGCGTGACGCTGGCCGAGATCGAACCGGTGGCGGGCGAACAGGATTCGCTGTTCGCCCTGCTCGCGCCCGACGATCCGCTGGCGCGCGAGACGCGGACGCTGTCGCTCAGCCGCGCGATGGATCGGATCAACGAGAGATTCGGGCGCAACGCCGTGACGCTGGGACCGCTCACCGGCGGCCGAATCGATTCGGTCGGCACCAAAATTGCGTTCGGCCGCATCCCCGAGATGGCCGAGTTCCATGAATGACGTTACGGCAATCTGGGTTTCATGCTGCACTGCACAGCAAAATTCACCGGCTCGCAGGCGGCTGCAGCAAAGCGCTGGCAGGCGAACTCGTTCGCATGTAACATTGTTGCAGTTGACGGCGCGCAAGCCGCTCGCCATTGCAGAGGAGCTATGACCATGAAGCCCTCCCTTACGCTTGCCGCCGTAGCGGCTTTCTTCGCCCTCGCCGCATGCAACGGCGGGTCCACCTCAGCCTCAGACGCCGCCAACGAAGCCGCTGCAAATGCCGCAGCGGAAGCGAAGGCAACGCCGATGCCGCCGATGATCAAGGAGAACAAGATTTATCGGTGCAAGGACAACAGCGTCGTCTATGTCGATTTCATGAACGACGACATGACGGTCAACCTGCGCACCGCGAAGGACGGCTTGCCGACCGTGCTCAAGGCACCGGCGGCGGGCGAACCGTTCGTCTCGGGCGAAACCACGCTGACCGGCAAGGGCGCGTCGATCACGCTCGCGCGTCCGGGCAAGCCGAGCCAGTCCTGCAAGGCCTGATTGCTGCGCCACCTGCGACCACGCTGAACCCCACGCAAACAGGGCCGCCGGAGAGATCCGGCGGCCCTTTTTTCAGATATTGACCGCCTGATTCTCCTTCGCCCAGTCGAAGGCGCGGCGGCGTAGCCGGGTTTCGTCGACGCGGCGAACCTGAAGGTTGCGCGGTACATAGGGCCGGTCGGTCGGCTGCGGCAGGATCGACGCATATTCCGGCGCGCGCCGCGCGATGTCGAGCGCGCGCTCGTGCACGTCGCGCGGATCGTTCGGATCCTCCTGAAGATAGATGTAGCAGGGCGTCGGCAGATCATAGGCACGGCGCATCGACTGGATCGCCTCCTCCGAGACCTCGACGCGATAGGCGATGCCCTCGCCCTCACCGTAGGAGACCGGATCGCCCAGCAGATTCACCCGCCAGCCCATGTTGATGAACAGGGGGAGCAGCCGCACCTCCGAAAAGGCGATATAGCTGGTCACGCCGTGGGCATAGGCCAGTTCGAGCGGCGTCAGCATCAGCATCGCGCGGCGCTGCTGGTTGTGGCGCTTGCCGCCGGTTTCGAGGCAGAAGCCGCGGCTGAACTCCCAGACATGTTCGCCATGAAGGCTGTCGACCCCGACGTCGAGGCTGTGCGCGAAGACGTCCGCCAGCATCGAGCCGTGTATCGTCGGCCGATAGCGCCCGGACATTGAAATCCGGCCGGCGCTGTCGAAGCCGATGCCGTACATCGCCTCGTCATCGTCATACTGATCGATCTCGAGGCCGTTTTCTATATTGAGCCGCCACCCCAGTTCATCGACGAAAACCGATTTCCTGACGCGATGAAGATTCTCGAGTTCAGCCCGGTAAAGGGCACGATTTTGCTTAGTGACAAGATGCAACACAACCCGTTCCCTGCCCGTTACCCCCACAGGCAGGGAAACCTTACGCCTGATTTCTCAGGGATAAAGTGTAAAATGGGTTAACCGACATCACTAACCAGCCTTGCCGCGCTGCAGCAGCGATCGTTTCGGCCCGGTCCTGTTTTCCCAGCGTCCGGCAGGCGTCGTCCGCCAGCGCCGAAACGAGCACGACCGGCAGACCCAGTTCGGCCGCGATATCGATTTCGGCGGTGCCGCACAGCAGCCGGGCGAGGATCGTCCGCTGCTCGAGGCTGAGCGGACAGGCGGTCGGCACGGTCGCCTGCTTCATGACCAGCAGCGCGCCGCGCGCCGCCACCAGCCCCGCATAGCCGCGGACCGTCGCCAGGGACTTTTCGTCGAGTGCCTCGACCCCCGGGTCGAGCAGCATCGTGCAGGCCCCACCGGCCGCATGGCCGCAGCCGATTCCCACCGCGTCGGCAGCGGCGGCCAGCGCCGGCCGGTCGCCGAACAGCGGCAGCATGCCGGCTTCGGCATGGCGCACGCAATAATGTCCGGGCACGCGATGCTCGGCCAGAAGTCCGGCGAACAGACAGGACAGGCGATCGAGATCATTTTCCATGATCACCGCCGTCCGCAAGCGGGCAGCGGGCGATGCCGCGGCATCCTGCCCTGTCCGTTGCACCTGAGAAAACGCTGCCATATCAATCTCGTCCGCGTTATCGGGGCACGAGAATTAGCCGGTCGAGCTTAACATATCGTTCGCTGGCGGAGCGGCGGTGTAAGCGCCATTTTAAGCTTTTGCCGGTAGCTCCGATAAACCATGAAGGGGCGCCGGTGACCGCTGAACGCAAGCAATTCAGAGTGACGCGAGCTTACTCGCGCGGCATCGGCAAGCCGGTGCGCAAGACGGCTGCAACCAATCTGCCGCCGTCTGCGCTCGGCGATGCGCTGGCCGCTGCGGGTCTCGGCCTCTGCCGGCTGTCGCCGGACAGCGCCGGCATCGCCTGCGATCCGCAGGCGCAGGCGCTGCTCCAGTGCGATCCGATATTGTCGAAACTCGCTGCCGCGCGCGCGCTGGGTACGGCCGGCCGCAAAACCTTGTTCGCCGCGATTCGGCGGGGCCGGACGATCGGTCACGCCCGGACGCTGGTCGGCTGGCCGCTGCGCAACGGCACGGTCAGCCGGATCGAGGTGGGCATTTCGCGCGGCGCGGCCGCGGGCGAGCTGCTGCTGACCGTCGCCGACCGCACCGCCGAACATGAGGAATTGCGCCAGCTGCGCGATCGCGCCGAGCATCTGCGCTATACCGTCGAGTTCAATCCGCAGATGCCGTGGCTGGCCGAACAGGACAAGGGCGTCACCGCGGTCACCGATCGCTATCTGAAGCTGTGCGGGATCACCGAGGACCAGGCGCTGGGCTTCCTCGGCTGGATGCACGTCGTCCATCCGCAGGATCTCGAGAAGATGCAGGCGGCGGTCGGCACCTCGATGATGTCGGGTAAGCCGATGGACATCAGGCTGCGCTTCCGCATCGCCGACGGCAGCTTCCGCTGGATGCGCTCGCAATCCTTTCCGCGCCGTAACGAGGCCGGCGATATCATCCAGTGGTATGGCTATACCGAGGACATCCACGAAATCGTCATGCAGGAGATCGAGGTCCGCTGGCGCGCCGAGCATGACGCGCTGACCGGGCTGCCGAATCGCACCTTGTTCAACCAGCGACTCGATCAGGCGATCGACGCCGCCGGCCGCGATTTCGCGCGCACCGGACTGATGATGCTCGACCTCGACCATTTCAAGGAGGTCAATGATCTGTTCGGCCACGATGCCGGCGATACCTTGCTCAAGCGCTTCTCGGAGATCCTGATCCGGCAGGCGCCCGAGGGCGCGACGATCGCGCGGCTGGGCGGCGACGAGTTCGCGGTGCTGGTCCCCAATATGGAGTCGCCCGACGCGCTGGAGCGCGTGGCCGACAACATCTTCCAGGATTTGAAGACGCCGATCAGCCTCGACTGGCGCGACGTCGATTGCCGGTCGAGCGCGGGTGCGGCGGTCTATCCGATCCATGCGACCAGCGCGAGCGAGCTGTTCAAGCATGCCGACATCGCCTTGTACGAGGCCAAGAAGTCGGGCCGCGGCAAGTTCCAGATCTTCGACCCGGCGATGAAGAACGCGATGCAGCGCCGCGTCGCGATGGTCAACATCGGCCGCGAGGCGGTCGAGAACAAGCTGATCCTGCCCTATTACCAGCCGCAGTTCGACATGATGACGGGCCAGCTCACCGGGTTCGAGGCGCTGCTTCGCCGCCGCGACCGCAATGGCGAGATCTGCCTGCCCGGCACGATCGCGGAGGCCTTCAACGATTATGAGGTGGCCGAAGCGATCGGTCTCGAGATGCTCGAGCAGATCCTGGCGGACGTGGTCGACTGGACCGCGCGCGGACTCGATTACGGCCATATGGCGATCAACGCCGCGACCGCCGAGTTCCGCAACCGCGACTTCATGGAGCGGCTGATCAGCAAGGTCGACAAGGCCGGGATCGAGCGTTCGAGGATCGTCATCGAGGTCAACGAAGCCGTGTTCATGGGCCGCGCCGCGCCTTTGGTCGGCCAGATGATCGCCGAGATGAAGCAGGAAGGCTTCGGCATCGCGCTCGACGATTTCGGCACCGGCTATGCCTCATTGACCCATTTGCGCGAGATTCCGGTCGATTCGCTCAAGATCGACCGCTCGTTCATCATGGACCTCTTCACCGCCGACGACAGCGCGGCGATCGTCTCGGCGATCATCACGCTCGCGCACAGCCTGCGCAAGACGGTGATCGCCGAAGGCATCGAGACGCCCGAACAGGCCGAGTTCCTCAAGCGCCACGGCTGTTCGATCGGCCAGGGCTTCCTGTTCGGCCGGCCCGAGCCGCGCGAGGTGGCGATGGCGCTGATGGGCGAGGATGCGCGCCGGCGCGCGCAGCGCGCGTAGTCGGGGGGTCAGAGGTCGGGGGGCGGAGATCTAGGCATCTTTAGCCCCTCCCCTTCAGGGGAGGGGTTGGGGTGGGGGACTCGGGAGAGCCACCCGATGCCGACCGGAGCGCGCGAATGAAGCGGCGCAAAAGCTCGCTTCGCTCGCCACCACCCCAACCCCTCCTCTGAAGAGGAGGGGCTTAGCCAGCGCAATTCGACAGTGGGCATATCGTAACGCAAGCGGTAGGAAATGCTACGAAACCAGCGCGAGCTTTGGCGGGTCGGTTGCCTGCAGGCTGACGGCGTCGATGCCCGGCAGCCTCTCGATTCGCGCGGCGAGTTCGGCGTCGAGCAGGAAGTCGCGGCCCAGCCGCACGCGTGCCGAGCCGCCGCCGGTCAGGCCCATTTCCGCAACGATCTCGCCGCGGCCGCCGATCTGGCCGTGCAGCAACGCCGCCAGCGCGGGCGGGGCGGCGGTGTCGGACAGCGCGATCGTCATCGTCAGCCGGGCATTGCCGGCCAGCGCCTCGAACGGCTGGATGCGGCGAATGGTGACGCGCGGCGTGTCCTCGCCCGGCTTGCGATCGAGTTCGACGCCGAGCAGGCCACAGCCGCCGTTGCGGCCGGCTTCCTCGAGCATCTGCGCGACATCGTCGTCGAAGCAGCTGGCGATGAACTGGCCGCTCTCGTCCGACATCGTCGCCAGCAGATAGCGCTTGCCGCGCGCCGACGTCCGCCAGCGCGCATCCTCGACGAGCCCCGCCATCACCGCGACCGTGCGGCTGCCGTCGGCCGAGCCGCCCATCGCCGCCAGCTGCGCGAAACTCTGCGCGCCATGGCCGCGGGCGATGTGGCGGTAGCGGTCGACTGGGTGCGACGAGAAATAAAAGCCGAACGACTCCTTCTCCCGGGTCATGCGTTCGGCCAGCGACCAATGCGCGCTGTGCGGCAGCTTGATCGTGGCGACCGCGGCATCGCCGCCGAACAGACCGCCCTGCCCGCTGTTGCGCTGCGCGGCGGCGCTGCTAGCGACGGCGAGCACGGTCTCCGCCACCGCGAACACTCCGGCGCGATCGGGCGAGATCGCATCGAACGCGCCGCCGCCGGTCAGGCTCTCGAGCTGGCGCCGGTTAAGCACGCCCGGATCGACCCGGCCGGCGAAATCGTCGACCGACGCGAACGGGCCGTTGGCATCGCGCTCGGCGACGAGCATCTCCATCGCTTTCTCGCCGACGCCCTTGAGCGCGCCCAGCGCATAGCGCACGGCATGACCTTCGCCGGCAGGCTCCACCGTGAACTCGGCCTCGCTGGCGTTGATACAGGGCGGCAGGCAGGTCTGCCCCATCCGCTTGATGTCGTCGACGAAGATGCCGAGCTTGTCGGTCTGCGCCATGTCGTAGCACATCGAGGCGGCGTAGAATTCGTTGGGGTGGTGCGCCTTCAGCCACGCGGTCTGATAGGCGAGCAGCGCATAGGCGGCGGCGTGGCTCTTGTTGAAGCCATAGCCGGCGAATTTGTCGATCAAGTCGAACAGCTCATTGGCCTTGGGCGCGGCGATCGCGTTGGCGGCACAGCCGTCGACGAAGCGCTGGCGCTGCGCGTCCATCTCGGCCTTGATCTTCTTGCCCATCGCGCGGCGCAGCAGATCGGCGTCGCCGAGCGAATAGCCCGCGAGGATCTGCGCGGCCTGCATCACCTGCTCCTGGTAGACGAAGATGCCGTAGGTCTCGGCAAGGATCGTCTCGAGCAGCGGGTGCGGATATTCGATCGGCTCGCGCCCATTCTTGCGGTGGCCGAACATCGGGATATTGTCCATCGGGCCCGGCCGGTAGAGCGAGACGAGCGCGATGATGTCGCCGAAATTGGTCGGCCGCACCGCTGCCAGCGTCCGCCGCATGCCTTCCGATTCGAGCTGGAACACGCCGACCGTGTCGCCCTTCTGGAGCAGTGCGTAGACCCCCTCATCATTCCATTCGAGCGTGTCGAGATCGATGGTGATGCCGCGCTTCGCCAGCAGCGCCAGCGCCTTCTGCAGCACCGACAGGGTCTTGAGGCCGAGAAAGTCGAACTTCACGAGGCCGGCGCCCTCGACATATTTCATGTCGAACTGGGTGACCGGCATGTCCGAGCGCGGATCGCGATAGAGCGGCACGAGCTGGTCGAGCGGGCGATCGCCGATGACGACGCCGGCGGCGTGGGTCGAGCTGTGGCGCGGCAGGCCCTCCAGCTTCATCGCGAGGTCGAACAGCCGCTTGACCTCGGGCTCCTTATATTCGGCGGCGAGTTCGGACACGCCGTTGAGCGCGCGATCGAGCGTCCACGGATCGGTCGGATGGTTGGGCACCAGCTTCGCCAGCCGGTCGACCTGGCCATAGCTCATCTGCAGCACGCGGCCGGTGTCCTTGAGCACGGCGCGCGCCTTCAGCCGTCCGAAGGTGATGATCTGGGCGACATGGTCGCGGCCATATTTGGCCTGGACGTAGCGGATCACCTCTTCGCGGCGGGTTTCGCAGAAGTCGATGTCGAAGTCGGGCATCGACACGCGTTCGGGGTTGAGGAAGCGTTCGAACAGCAGCCCGAGCTTCATCGGATCGAGATCGGTGATCGTCAGCGACCAGGCAACGACCGAGCCGGCGCCCGAACCACGGCCCGGCCCGACCGGAATGCCATTGTCCTTCGCCCATTTGATGAAGTCGGCGACGATCAGGAAATAGCCGGGAAAGCCCATCTGGATGATGACGTTCAGCTCGAAATCGAGCCGGTCGACATAGGCCTGGCGCGCGGCGTCGTCGGCGATGCCGGCTTTCTCCAGCCGCGCGGCGAGGCCGGCATGGGCGTCGGCGCGCAGCGACTTCGCTTCGCCCTCGCGGTCGCCGGCGAGGCTGGGCAGGATCGGCTTGCGCTTGGGCGCGGCGAACGCGCAGCGCTGCGCCACGACCAGCGTGTTCTCGATCGCCTCGGGCAGATCGTCGAACAGCAACTTCATGTCCTTGAGCGGCTTCATCCACGCGTCGGGCGAGCTCTTGCGGCGGTCGTCGCCATCGACATAGGCCGAATCGGCGATGCACAGCATCACGTCGTGCGCGGGGTGGAAGCTGGCTTCGGTGTAGCAGCACGGGTTGGTCGCGACCAACGGCAGCCCGCGATCATAAGCGAGGTCGAGCAGATGCGGTTCGGCCTTGCCCTCGACCTCGTCGAGCCGGCGGACGATCTCGATATAGAGCCGGTCGGGGAACAGCGCCTCGAGCCGGTCGGCATAGGCCAGAGCGCGCTCATGCTGTTCCTCGGCGAACATCCGCGCGAGCCCGCCCTCATTGCCCGCGGTCAGCGCGATCAGCCCGTCGGTGCGGCCTTCGAGCGCCGCGAACGATACATGCGCCTGCTCCTCGAGCGGCCGGTCGAGATGCGCCGCCGACACCAGCGCGCAGAGATTCTGATAGCCGGCCTCGTCCTGCGCATAGAGCGCGAGCCAGTCGAACGCGGCGGGCGCACCGTCGGGCCGGTCGGGCCGCGCAACGCACAGCATCGTGCCGACGATCGGCTGGATGCCGGCGCCGAAGCAGGCATCGCCGAACGCCATCGCGCCATAGAGGCCGTTGCGATCGGTGATCGCGACCGCGGGGAAGCCGAGCGCGCGCGCCTGCTTGGCGATCGCCTTGGGATCGATCGCCCCTTCGAGCATGGTGTAAGCGGAAAAGACACGGAGCGGTACGAAGGGTGCGTGCGACATCGCGGGACTATGACGACGCCGGACGATTCTGGGAAGACGTGCCGGCCACCGATCGGCCCGATCGCGCCCTCCAAGGCGCAGGCTGTCGCATGGGGCGCCGGCAGATCGTTGCTTCGGCGTGTATTTCCTGCCAGACAGCCGCGAAAATCGGGGGAAAAATTGAGCGGGAAATCAGCGCCAGGTTGCGCGAGTTTTGCGTGCGTGCTCAGCGATCGCGCTGCGGCACAACGCGATGATGTGGCGTTCGTCCAGCTCGGCAACACCGGCCTGGAAAGCGAACGGCTGACCTTCGGCGATCTCGACGATCGGGTGCGCGCGGTCGCCGCCCGGCTCCTGCGCCGGCGGCTGGGCGGCGAAAGGCTGCTGCTGCTGTTCCCGCCCGGGCTCGATTTCGTCGTTGCGCTGTTCGCCTGTTTCCGGGCCGGCGCGGTCGCGGTGCCGATGCCCAACAATGCGGGCCGCCGCACCGCCGACCGGATCGCGGCGATCGCCCGCGACGCGCAGCCCGCCGCGATCCTGACGATGCGCGGGGCCCCGCTGGCGCCCCTGCTCGGCCTGCCCTGCATCCATGTCGACAACGCCGACGATGCGGGTGACTGGGCGGGCGGCGGTTTTCCCGACCGGCCGGAAGGCGGCGCCGACGATCTCGCGCTGATGCAATATACGTCGGGTTCGACGAGCCGGCCGAAGGGCGTGATGCTGTCGCACGCCAACCTGCTCGCCAACAGCGCGATGATCGCTGCCGCCTTCGGCCATGACCGCGCGCTGCGCGGCGTCGGCTGGCTGCCGCTGTACCATGACATGGGGCTGATCGGCCATGTCCTCCAGCCGGTGTTCGTCGGCGGGCTTTCCGTGCTGATGCCGCCGCTGTCATTCCTGCAGCGCCCGCAGCGCTGGCTGGAAACGATATCGACCTGGCGGGCAACGACCAGCGGCGGCCCCTCGCAGGCTTATGCGCTGTGCCTGCGCCATGTGCCCGATCAGGCGATCGCCGACCTCGACCTGCGATCCTGGCGGGTCGCCTATTGCGGATCCGAACCGGTCGACGCCAGCACATTGCGCGGCTTCGCCGATCGTTTCGCCGTGAGCGGCTTCGACGCCGGCGCGCTGCTGCCCTGCTATGGCCTCGCCGAAGCCAGCCTGCTCGCCACGAGCGGCGGTGCCGGCGAAGGGCTGGCGGCGGGCGCGGACGGACGGGTCAGCTGCGGCCGGCCATGGGGAGACGGCACGGTCGCGATCGTCGATCCCGACACCGGCGCCGCGGTGGCGGACGGTGGGATCGGCGAGATCTGCGTCTCGGGCGCGAACGTGGCGTCCGGCTATTGGAACGACCCCGACGCCTCGGCGCGCGCCTTCTGCGTGCATGACGGCGTCCGCCGGCTGCGGACCGGCGATCTCGGGCGGCTCCACGACGGCACCCTCCATGTCCACGGCCGCATCAAGGACATATTGATCGTGATGGGAAGCAATTATGCCGCGGAGGATATCGAGGCGGCGGTGACGGCGAGCGACGGCCTGTTCGCCCAGCAGGGCGTCGCCGCGTTCGCAACGCAGGGAACCGCCGGCGAGCGCGCGATCGTCGTGCAGGAGGTCGCCCGGCGCCGCACCGACGAGGAGCTTGTCATCCGCGCGACGCAGGCGGCCCGGACCCATGTCCTGCGGGCGCTCGGCCTGCGCCTCGACGAGATCGTCCTGGTCCGCGCGGGATCGCTGCCGCGCACCTCGAGCGGCAAGATCCAGCGCGGGCAGGTGCGGACGGTCTACGAACAGGGCGGCCTCGTCCGTCTCGACCGGACGATCGCGGCATGAGCCGGGCCGACGCCTCGACGGTGCCGCGGCGCTTCGATCCCTTCGCCGAATCGCTCGTCGCAGCACCTTGGGACGCGTATCGGCGGCTGCGCGAGGAGGAGCCGATCCATTGGAGCCCCGAGCTGCGCGCCTGGGTGCTGACGCGGATGACCGACATCCAGGCGGTGCTGGCCGACGACCGCTTCGACGCGGTGCGGACGGCGGAGATCCTCGCCGAGGTCGGCCGGCGAGCGGGCCGGGATTATCGTCCGCTGATCCGCTTCCTCGACGCGGCGCTGTTCTTCAAGGTCGGCGCCGACCATGGCCGCGACCGGCGCACGCTGGCGACGGTGATGAACCAGATACGGCTGAGCGCGCTGGAACGCACCGCCGCCGAAATCGCGCGAGACCTGGCGGCCCCGATCAGCGACGGCGGGATCGTCGATGCCGTCGCCCTGTTCGCGGACCCGTTCCCGCAACGGATGATGGCGTCGATCCTTGGCATCCCCGCCAGCGACGTGCCGCTGCTGGGCGCGCTGCTCGGCGAGCTGACACTGGTGTTCGATCCCGCGGCGCTGGCCACCTATGACCGGGTCAACCGGCAGACGATCGAAGCGCTGGCACTGCTCGAGCGGCGGATCGTCGAATCGCCCGCGGGCAGCGGCCTGCGCCTGATCCATGACGGGGCGGCCGGCTCGGGTCAGGAGAAGCGCGAGCAGGCGGCGGCGACCGCATTGTTCGCCTATCGCGTCGGCGCCGAGACGACGATCGGGCTGATCGGCGCGCTGGTCCACCAGCTCGCCGCCCAGGCCGGGCTACGCGAGCGGCTGCTGGAAGATCCGCAGCGCATCGACCGGCTGGTCGCCGAGATGCTGCGACTGGAAAGCAACGTCCAGCGCGTCGGCCGCATCGCGACCGCGCCCGCGACGATCGGCGGCGTCGCGATCGGTCGCGGCGACCGGCTGCTGCTGCTGCTCGGTGCCGCCAATCGCGATCCCGCGCATTTTCCCGGCCCCGATGCGATCGACCTCGATGTGCATCGCGCCGCCGATCTCGCCTTCGGCCAGGGCAAGCATTTCTGCCTCGGCGCCAGCCTGGCCCGGATGGAAGGGCGGGTGGCGGTGGAGACGATGCTCGCGCTGCCGCCGATCGCGCTGGCCGGGGCGCCGCAATGGTTTCGCGGGCGGACGATCCGCCGCCTGACCGCGCTGCCGATCCGGACGGCACGATGACCGACGCCCCGGCGCCGGCGCCGACCCACTCCGAAACGCCGGATCGCGCGTTGCTCGCGATGCTTACGCAGGCGCTGGCGGAGATCTTCTCGCTCGACCCGGCGACGATCACGCCGGACGCCCCGTTCGAACGCTTCGGCCTCGATTCGATCGATGCGGTGCTGGCGACCGATGCGCTCGGCCAGCGCCTCGGCCTCGAACTCGCGCCCGAATTCCTGATGCAGCATCGTACGCTGGACGAGGTGACTGCCGCGGTGGCGCAGCTGCGCGCCGTCCACCAGCCGGCCGTCGCCCTCGTCGAGACACCGGTCTTCCTGTTTCCCGGAGGCGGCGGGCGCGACATGCGGCTGGGCCGGCTGGCGCGCGCGTGCGGCGACAGGCTGGGCTTCGAGACGGTGGACATCGGCCGGTGGGACGAATGGATCGCCGCGGCGGACACGCTGCACGACCTGGTGGCACGGTGCTGCGCGCAGATCGAGCAGCGCTGCCCCGACGGGCCCTTGCGGCTGGCCGCCTATTCGCAAGGCAGCCATGTCGCGTTCGCGACCGCGCTGGCGCTGCAGGCGCGGGGCCGCCCGGTCGCCTGGCTGGCGCTGTTCGACAGCGCGATGGCGCCGATCTATCCCCGCATCCACCTGTCGCGCCGCGCGCGCTGGGTCGCCCGCACGGGCAAGCGCGCGCTGCTGGCAGCGCTTCAGCGCGTGCATCGCCAGACACGGCTGCCGATCCCGGGCGGCGTGCAGGCCAGGGACCAGACCGACGCGCTGCTGCGCGTATTAGCCGAGATGGTACAGCTATTCGAGGGGCCCGCGACGCTGCGGCTGGCCGAACGTGTCGCCGCGAACCGGCGCGGGCGGCTCCAGCCGCGGAACCTCGTCGCCTTCGAGAGTGCGGTGCAGATTCACCTGCTCGACCGGCTGTGGCGACGCTGGCGCGCGACCGCCCCCGCGGCCGCGATCTTCGAGGGCGAGCTCCTGCTGATCCGCTCGCAGCATCCGGGGCCGGCGGACCTTGGCTGGTCGCCACATTGCCGCTCGCTGCGCATCGTACCGGCTGCCGGCGACCATCTCTCGATGTTCGATCCGGACCATCTCGAGCGGCTGTCCGGCAGCTTCCTCGACGCGGTCGCCGACGCCGGCTGACGGCCTGGCCGCGGACTCAGCCGGTCGGCGGCGGCGCGGCGGCGGGCGCTTCCGCGGGAATGGGGGCGAGCGAGGGAACGGCTGGAATGGGGATGCGCCGCGCGGTCAGGACGCGGACCGGCTTTTCGATCATCTGGCCCTTCATGAAGCCTTCGCCGAGCGTCGCGGACAGCGGCGCGTCATAGATCTTGCGCACGACGTCCATGCCATCGACGACATGGCCGAATGCGGCATAGCCGGCCACGGCTTCGGGATCGGTCGCCTTGGGATCGGCATCGAGGCCGGGCATGTCCGAAACCATGATCGAGAAGTCGCCGGTCGCGGTTCCGGGCGCGAAACGCGCCATCGAGATCGTGCCGGCCTTGTGCAGGATACCCGTGGCGCTGGTCGGTTCGTGCGCGATCGGCTTCAGGATGCGCTTGGGGTTGCCCTGCGTGCCCGCCTGGATCAACCCGTTGGGCTGATCGCCCCACGGCAAGTGCATGGCGCGATAGAAGACGATGCCGTCGAAGCGCTTCTGCTGGACGTAACGCAGGAAGTTCGCGCTGCTGATCGGCGCATGTTTCGCGTCGAGATCGATCGTGATCGTGCCCAGTTCGGTGGCCAGCGCGACGCGGACGACATCGGGCAGCGGGGCCTCCACCGGCACGGGCCTGGCCTTGGCGGCGGGCCTGGGTGCGGCGGCGGTGAGCGCGAACAGCAAAGGCGCGGCGATCAGGGCGAATCGTGAAAACATCACCGGATCATGGCGCAGCAAGGGCGGCGAAGGCCAGTCCGAAATCAGCGGCGCCAGGGACGGGTGAAGGCCTCCGGAGCCGATGCGATCCACCTGTTATCGGGCACTTTTCGCGATTCTGCCCCGCAAACAGGGGCAAAACGGCCCTGCGGCGGAAAGGATCACGAAATTTATTCAGCGATGACAATGTCATAGCACGCAAAAATCGGCATCACCTGTTATCGTGCGGAACAGGGGAAGAGACTCTGCATAACAGGTCGATTCCGCTGCAGAACAGGTCGGTTTTTCTGCAGAACAGGTCCGCATGAAAATGCGGCCGAGGCGGACGACCGGACGCCGCGGCGCCGGGTCAGGACCCCGCCAGCGCCCCTTCGATCGCCGCCTTCAGCGTCTCGCCAGCGTCGGCCTCGACACGCACGCGGTCCGCTTGCCGGTTGCGGGATCGGTGTGGTGGAAGCTGCACGCCTTGCCCTTCAGCGGCGCGATCAGATCGACCAGCCAGATGCGGTCGCCCGCGATCCATGCCTCCAGCGTCAGCCGGAATTACCGAGCCAATCGCGCAAATACACCATATTCTAACCCTTCCCTTTTGACACGGGCTTAACCCACGTAAATCTAGGCACTTGCGAGTCTCAAAAGTCTGTGTCAAAATTATTGTATGAAAAGAGACGTGGCCCTTGCCAGATTGAAGCCGTTCGAGCGCCGCTTGCGCGAGCGGGGCATCAGGGCGCTTTATCTGTTCGGCTCGACCGCAAGGGATGAAGCCGGAGAAGCGTCGGACCTCGATCTCCTGTTCGAGTATGACCAGTCCGGAAAATTCACCTTGTTCGACCAGGCCAGTCTGATGTTGGAACTTACGGACGGCCTCGGCGGCAAGGTCGATTTCGTATCGCGCGACGGGCTGCGTCCACGTCTCAAGGAGCGTATCGAACGCGAAATGATTCAGATATTCTGATGTCGCAAGTCGAAGACACGCTGGACGATCTGGCTTTGCTGATTTCAAGGGTTGAGGAATCGGTCAAAGATCGAACCTTTGAGGATTTGATCGCGAACGCAGAGGCTTATGACGCCCTGACCTATCGCCTCGCCATGGTTGGGGAGACCTGCAAAAAGCTTCCCGACGCGTTAAAGAAGCGGCACCCAAACCTTCCCTGGCGCGAAATGGCAACGTTCCGCAATTTTGCCAGCCACGACTATTTCGGCGTGGACGCAAAGCTGGTCTGGGGAGCCGCAATGAGCCTTGAACCGATAAAGGCCATGATGCGGGAAGAGGTGATCCGCCTCGATGCCGAACGTGAGCAAGCCGAGCGTGACAAGGACAATGGCCGCGAACGATGAAAATCGGCTATGCGCGGGTATCCACTCATGATCAGAATCTCGATCTGCAACGGCAAGTCCTTGCGGCTGCCGATTGCGGTGAAGTGTTCATCGATCAGGTGTCGGGCACGGCCACCCGTCGCCCCGGCCTCGATAAGGCGTTGGCGCGTTGCGAAGCCGGTGACGTGCTGGTCGTATGGCGACTGGATCGCCTCGGGCGGTCGCTGTCGCACCTGATCGATGTAATCCACCAGCTCGGGAAGCGGGAAGTGGGGTTCGTTTCCCTCTCTGAAAGCATCGACACGACGACGGCGGGTGGCCGTCTCGTATTTCATCTGATGGGCGCGATTGCCGAGTTCGAGCGATCTCTGATCGTCGATCGGACGCGGGAAGGCGTGGCCGCCGCGAAGAAGCGCGGCACGCATATGGGTCGGCCTGTTTCACTTACGGCCGCACAGGTCCGTCATGCTCGGGCGCTGATCGACGAGGGCGAAAGCCCTGGCTCCGTCGCGTCCGGTCTCGGGGTCAGTCGGTCGACTCTCTATCGAGCACTGAAAGCGGTTTGATCCCTTCGAGCATTTCCTTCGCCGTCTGCGCACAGCGCGCCTTCAAATCTTCACCCTGGCAGGGTCGGCCTCTTCCTGCTGGTCGGTCAGCATGAAGGCCGCTACCCTACGTAACGCGACTGGAGCCATATGAAAAAATGCAGCTGAAACTGGGCGACCCGACACTGCGGCGCCGGGTCACGGCCCCGCCAGCGCCGATTCGAGTTCGGAGTTTAGTGGTTATTGCACCGTAATCTAGTCTGTTCAATTAATTCCAGCGCTGCGATTCCCATCGTCAATAACCTTCCACATGATCCACAAATTCGAATTCTGAAATCACCCGCTTGCCGACGCCGTTGATAAATGTCGCATGGCCTCTGTAGCTATTAGACCACGCAGACAACGCTTCCTTGATTAGCTGAATTTTGAGCGAATTAAATACACCATCTTGATTAGTTATTCCTACTTGCCAGACACCCACTTTGTACACACCGGGATGCAAAACTTTTTCTTCATCGGTAAGTTCACGGGCTCCAATTCCTTTGGCATCAAAATATAATTGTATCTCATCATCAATAACGCTCTTTACGAAAAATCTAAAATCATCTCGGCCCCGATTTGATTTTTCAAGGTACAATCCAGCTTGACGATCAGCGCACTTATATTGAGAGTCGTAATTCCAAGTCATATTATGCACCTCTGCTTTATCGGACAAGGCCGCATAATTCCGGTTTTACTCGTCAACGCTAAATTCTTTGTGACACTTCGTAGTCATGATTCTACGAATTTATTCATATATGACAAATATAACACCATCGTGATAAATATTCTAGCGCATTCCATCTTTGAAAATCCGAAGTCTATGCTTATAAGCGGCCAATTTAGGTCGCTTGATACTCAAACTAACTGGAAGTAATATTTTCATAACCCGCCATTTGGCGGTTTATTTGATCTCCCCTACCACCTGCAGTAGTGGCAAGGGATCCAATCACAGCAATTTCTCGATATCGCGCTCGATATCCTCTGGCTTCGTGGTCGGCGCATAACGCTGCACGACCGCGCCGGTGCGATCGACGAGAAATTTGGTGAAGTTCCACTTGATGCCAGTCAGGCCGAGCAGGCCGGGCTTCTCCGCCTTGAGCCACGCAAACAGCGGATCGGCGCCAGCGCCATTGACCTCGACCTTGGCGAACAGCGGGAAAGTGACGTCGTAGTTGAGCGAACAGAAGCTGGCGATCTCCTCGGCGTTGCCGGGTTCCTGCTTGCCGAACTGGTTGCAGGGGAATCCCAGGACCTCGAAGCCGCGCGCGCGATATTTGCGATAGAGCGCCTCCAGCCCGGCATATTGCGGGGTGAAGCCGCATTGCGAGGCGGTGTTGACGACCAGCAGCACCTTGCCCGCATAGTCGGCCAGCGGCTGGGGGGCGCCGCCGGGGCGTCTGACGGTGAAGTCCGCGATCCGCGCCATGCTTCAGCCGCCCGCCTCGAACTGCCGGTCGCGCCAGGTGCGGTAATTGCCGGCGATCGGCTCGGCGCCGGCGGCCTCGGGATCGTCGCAATAAAGTTGGCGGAACGCATCGTCGGTGGTGCCGGGCACGACCGCGACATAGCGGATGTCGGCATCCTGCAGCCGCTGCTCGGCAATGCGGCGGCCGGAGGCGTCGCTGGTCTCCCAATAATAGAGCGCCATCGTCCGGATGGTGCAGAAGAAATGCCATTGCTCGCGGCGGTAGGTGACGCCGTCGGCGCCCGCATGCTCATAGGCGGTGACGCGCCAACCCATGATGCCGTCGCCATATTTGAACTGGCCGGCGAGATCGCCGAAGCTGATCGTGCGATCGGGCGGATCGCCCGCTTCGCGGAACGCCCACCATTCCTCGGCATGCGCCGCCGCCGGCATCAAAGCCGCGGCGATCGCGAACATCGGCAGACGCAAACGCATTTCAGGCCCTCGCTCGGCCGCGACTATCCCCGGCGGGTGCGGCGGCGTCAACGGTGAGAGGTGCAAAAGCGTGGGCAAAAATAGCAGTTCCCCGGCGAAAGCCGGGGCCCAGGAGTCACACGCTCGGAGCTTGCGACTCCTGGGCCCCGGCTTTCGCCGGGGAACAGTAAGGTCTCGACCATTCGCCCGCCACTTTAGCCGTGTTACCGTCAACAGCCCTATATCGCGGCCCGGCTCAGCACGCCCTCGTGCAGGCGCACGACCCGGTCCATCTTCGCGGCCAGCCGCTCGTTGTGCGTCGCGACCAGAGCCGACGATCCCTCGCCGCGCACCAGCGACAGGAATTCGGCGAGGACGACGTCGGCGGTCGCCTCGTCGAGATTGCCGGTCGGCTCGTCGGCCAGCACCAGCGCGGGCCGGTTGGCGAGCGCGCGGGCGACGGCGACGCGCTGCTGCTCGCCGCCCGAGAGCTGGCTGGGCTTGTGCGTCAGCCGGTGGCCGAGGCCGAGCGCGCCGAGCAGGCTCTCGGCGCGCTTGCGCGCGGTGGGCATGTCGGCCCCGTGGATCAGCTGCGGCAGGATGACGTTCTCGGCAGCATCGAAATCGGGCAGCAGATGGTGAAACTGATAAACGAAGCCGAGCGCGTCGCGGCGCAGCCGCGTGCGGCCGTCATTGTTGAGCTGCGCCGCCTCCTCGCCGCCGATGCGGATCGAACCCTCGAAGCCGCCTTCGAGCAGCCCGACCGCCTGCAGCAAGGTCGACTTGCCCGAACCCGAAGGGCCGAGCAGCGCGACGATCTCGCCGGGGCCGACGACGAGGTCGACGCCGCGCAACACCTCGATCACCGCGTCGCCCTGTTGGAAGCGGCGCTCGAGCCCGGAAACCTGAAGGACGTCACTCATATCGCAGCACCTGCACGGGATCGGTACTCGCCGCCTTCCACGCCGGATAGAGCGTGAACACGAAGGTCGATCCGATCGCCAGCGCGGCGATGGCCGCGACCTCGACCGGATCGGTGCGCGACGGCAGTTCGGCGATGAAACGGATCGACGGATCCCACAGGTTCTGACCGGTCATCTTCTGGACGAACAGCACGATATCCTGCCGGAAATACAGCACGAGGAAGCCGAGCAGCAGCCCCGCGACGGTGCCGAGCGTGCCGATCGTCACGCCCACCGTCATGAAGATCCGCAGCATCGCGCGGCGCGAGGCGCCCATCGTCCGCAGGATCGCGATGTCGCGGGTCTTGGCGCGCACCAGCATGATCAGCGACGACAAGATGTTGAACGCGGCGACGAGGATGATCAGCGACAGGATCCAGAACATCACCACCCGCTCGACCGCCAGCGCCTCGAACAGCGAGGCGTTCATCGAGCGCCAGTCGGTGACGACGCCGGCCGATGCGACCTTCTCGGCGAGCGGCGCGAGGATCGGCCCGACCCGATCGGGATCGACCGTCTCGACCTCGATCATGCCGACCGAATCGCCGAGCAGCAGCAAGGTCTGCGCGTCGGACATCGGCAGGATCACGAACGCCTTGTCATAATCATAGACGCCGACCTCGAAGATCGCTGCCACCCGATAGCTGACGATCCGCGGCACGGTGCCGAACGGCGTCGACTGCCCCAGCGGGCTGATCAGGCTGATCTCGCCGCCCACCTCGGCGCCCAGTGCCTCGGCGAGGCGCGCGCCGATCGCGACATTGTTGCTGCCCGGGGTCAGCGCCGCGAGCTTGCCGGCGAGGACCTTGCTCTTGATCACCGGGTTCTCGCGGATGTCGGCCACCTCCATCCCGCGCAGGAGCACACCTTCGACGCGGCCGTCATAGCTCGCCATCAGCGGCTGTTCGATCAGCGGCGTGGCGCTGACGACGCCGGGCGTCTTCTTCGTCTCCTCCATGATCCGCCGCCAGTCGGGCAGCTTGCCGCCATAGCCCTGGACGACGGCATGGCCGTTGAGCCCGACGATCTTGTCGAACAGCTCGGCGCGGAAGCCGTTCATCACGCTCATGACGATGACGAGCGCGGCAACGCCGAGCATGACCGCGAACAGGCTGATTGCCGCCACGAGGAAGATGAACCCCTCCCCCTTGCCCGGCAGCAGATAGCGTTTGGCGATCATCCGCTCGTAGCGGGAGAGGATCATAAGCGAGACTGACTTCCGGGAGAGTGGGTGGCGGACGGGATGCGGCCGCTCTAGACGAGGATGCGGCGGGATTGAAGGGGCGTGTTGGGTGGGCGGCGCGGCGCCTATCGGGTGAAGAAGCGCAAATTCATCCGCAAGGTCAGAAAAGCATTTCGTCCGGATGACGGAGAAGGAAAGATCACGCCTTCACCCAACGACCTGCGCGAACGTGTGCCCAACCTTGACCGGCGGGCGCCATTGGCGTAGGGACAAAGCGCATGCGGATCAAACCTGTCACCGTCGCCGAAACCTCCGCCTTTCTTCGTCAGGCTGAGGCGATCTGGGACGAGGCGGAAAGATCGGCATTCGTCGATTTCATCGCTCACAATCCAGAAAGCGGGGATCTTGTTCCCGGAACCGGCGGCGTTCGCAAGGTGCGATGGAGTCGGCCCGGGAGCGGCAAACGCGGCGGCGCGCGCGTGATTTATTTCTTCTATCACGCGGAGGCTCCGCTTTACCTGTTGCTCGCCTACACAAAGACAAAGCGCGCCGACATGACACCTGACGAAAAGCGAGCGGCAACGGCGTTCGTTGCGTTGATCAAAAAGCAGCATCCCGCGGAAGGGCGAACATGATGGAAAAGACATTCGGACAGGAGTTGCTCGAAAGCCTAGCGGAGGCCGCCGAGATTGCGCAAGGCAAGCGAGCGGCAGCGCGAACGCATGTCGTGGAGGTGCCGGATGTGCGAGCGATCCGCGAAGGATTGAAAATGTCGCAGCCGGAATTCGCCAGGACCTATCGGATTCCACTGCCCACGTTGAAAAATTGGGAGCAAGGACGACGCCAGCCGGATGCCACAGCGGCGGCGTATCTGAGTGTCATCGCGAGCATCCCGAAGGAAACGAAGGCCGCACTGTCATAGGCCAAAGGCTTCGATCGTAGACGCCGGTGACATAGATCCGAATGACGTCCTCTTCAGCCTTCTGACTCAGCCTATACGCCATGATCCACGCCGGCTTGAAGGCGCGCAGTCGTCAAGATCGCCTGCATGGAATTCGGACTCGCACCACTTTCCTCCGCCTCGTCGATCAGGCGATCCATGGCGGCGATTTTGGCATTGCGTTCCTGATCGCGGCGGATCAGGTCCCGAACATAATCACTGGCATTGCTGTAGCGCCCCGTCGCGGCGCGACCTTCGACCCAGTCCTTCATCGCATCAGGGAGCGAAACGTTCATCGTTGCCATGATCGACCTCCTCGGCGGCTCTATTCGTTATGGCAAAGATTGTCAATTTGAGTCGATCACTCCCCTCAGGAGCGGGAACCGAATCGTCGGGCGACGGACATCGCAACTTATGCCAAAAATGGGTCCCCGCCTTCGCGCATGTGCGCCGACTTTGGCGATCTCATCTTCTCCCCTCCCGGCCTTCCGGAAGAGGTGACGCAACGTGACCGGGTCGAAATGCCCCCGGGCATTTCTCAATCATGCCGGGGGGCATGATTGACACGGTCGCGTTGCGTCACGGGATGGGCGCGAGCAAAGCGAGTCCCTTTTCTGCGACCGAGGGAGCAAAGAAGCCGTCGCTAACGCGCCGGCGCCACCCCCAGCCCCTCCACGAAGGCGTGGAGGGGAGAAGGTCGCTGTCCAGACCGGATAGAGTGGTTACAGAATTGACCGATTAGGTGGGTGACAGTTCTCTGTCGGCGATTGGAGATCGCCGATGTCGTGGCAAGAGAGCTGTGCAATGGATGAGAGAATGAAGTTCATC
>Ga0207712_10000198_pt1 | contig 60986 bp, 50 predicted proteins | sample KBSS44metaG_FD_184402 | JGI IMG/M metagenome (GOLD analysis project Ga0207712, IMG submission 184402) | Switchgrass rhizosphere microbial communities from Kellogg Biological Station, Michigan, USA - KBS S4-4 metaG (SPAdes) (version 2) | ecosystem: Host-associated > Plants > Roots > Rhizosphere...
TGCGCCAGGAGGCCCTGGCGGGCGTCGTAGAGCGCCACGCCGGTCTCGTCGCACGAGGTCTCGATGCCCAGCACCGGCCCGGCGGCCGGGTCGGGGGACTTTGCAAATGACGGATTCATCGCGATAGAATACACGGCTCACCCGCCCGGCAGCCCTGGGCAACAGTCAACGGAGCCTCCATGCCCAGCGTCAAAGTTCGCGAAAACGAACCGTTCGAGTTTGCCCTGCGCCGCTTCAAGCGCACCTGCGAAAAGGCCGGCGTCCTGGCCGAAGTGCGCAAGCGCGAGTTCTACGAAAAGCCGACCCAGGAGCGCAAGCGCAAGCGCGCTGCAGCGGTCAAGCGTCACCTTCGCCGCGTTTCGCGCGACGTGACCAAGCGCCAGCGCTTGTATTGATCGCCACGCAGGCCCTCGCGGGTCTGCGCAAGACCAGGGCTGATATCGGCCGGCAGGGCGCAAGTCCTGCCGGCTTTTTTGCTTGGTGTTCAGAGGTGCCGCCATGACGCTCAAAGAACGACTCACCGAAGACATGAAGGCCGCCATGAAGGGCGGCGACAAGGATCGCCTCGGCGTGATCCGCCTGATCAACGCGGCGATCAAGCAGCGCGAAGTCGACGAGCGCATCGTGCTCGACGACGCCCAGGTGCTCGCCGCGATCGAAAAGATGCTCAAGCAGCGTCGCGATTCGATCACCCAGTTCCGCGCGGCCGGCCGCGAGGACCTGGCCTCCAAGGAGGAATTCGAAGTCGGCGTGATCCAGGCGTACATGCCGGCACAGCTGTCCGAGGCCGAAGTCGACGCGATCGTCGCCGCGGCGATCGCCGAATCCGGCGCGGCCGGCCCGAAGGACATGGGCAAGGTCGTCGGCCTGGTCAAGGCGAAGGTCGCCGGGCGGGCCGACATGGGCAAGGTCTCGGGCTTGATCAAGCAGAAACTCGGCGGCTGATCCCGGCGCCGACCCAGCGCCCGCATCCGGCGGGCGACGACAGGAGGTGTGCCATGCAGGACGAACACGACATCATGACCGGCCCTTGCTTTCGAGCAGCCGGCTTTCGAAATCACGCGTAAGCGCCGCAAGGGTTTCCCGTCCGAGACCCGGGTCAAGCGCGGCGATCGCGTCGTCCACGGCGACAAGGCGCTGCTCGAAAAACTCGGCCGCAACGATCCGTGCCCGTGCGAGTCGGCGCGCAGATTTCAAGAATTGCTGCCTGCGCAGCGGCCGCCATGACGGCTCCGACCGCGACCACTACTTTTAGGGATTGAACCCCGCCTGCGGCAGCCCGTTCGACGGGCTGCCGCATGGCATCCTAGGCCCCATGCCCGGTCGCATCCCCGAGAAATTCATCGACGACCTCCTCGCGCGCATCGACATCGTCGATGTGATCCAGGAGCGCGTGCCGCTCAAGAAGTCCGGGCGCGACTGGTCGGCGCGCTGCCCGTTCCACGACGAGCGCTCGCCTTCGTTCACGGTGAGCCAGGCCAAGCAGTTCTACCACTGCTTCGGCTGCGGCGTGCACGGCAGCGCGATCGGCTTCCTGATGAACTACGACCGCCTCGAATTTCCCGACGCGGTCGAGGAGCTGGCGAGCCGGGCCGGCCTCAAGGTGCCCTACGAGGGCGGCCGCGAAGCGCCGCGCGAAGACGCGAGCGACCTGTACAACCTGCTCGACGCGGCAGCGAAGTTCTACCGGCGCCAGCTCGAAGGCCATGCCGGGGCGCGTGCTTATTTCACCGGCCGCGGCCTCGACGACACGATCCTCGCGCGCTTCAACCTCGGCTACGCGCCGCCGCAGTGGGATGCGCTGAAGAACGCGCTCGGCACGAATGCCCAGCGCATCGCCCTGCTCGAAAAAAGCGGCATGCTGACCAGCGGTGATCGCGGCACGAAGTACGACCGCTTCCGCGACCGCGTGATGTTCCCGATCCTCGATCGGCGCGGCCGCACGATCGCATTCGGGGGAAGGATCATTCCCTCTGCGCGTCCCGAGCCCGACCCGGCCGCCGCGCCGGACGCGCGCAAGGGCGACGGCGGCCCGAAGTATCTGAACTCGCCCGAGACGCCGCTGTTCCACAAGGGCCGCGAGCTGTTCGGCCTGTGGCAGGTGCGCGAGGCACACGCGAAGATTCCGCGCCTGATCGTCGTCGAAGGCTACATGGACGTGATCAGCCTGCACCAGTACGGCGTGACGCAGGCGGTCGCCACGCTCGGCACGGCGACGACGCGCGACCATGCGGAAATTCTTTTTAGACAATGCGCCGATGTGTACTTCTGCTTCGACGGCGACCGCGCCGGCCGCCAGGCCGCGTGGCGCGCGGTCGAGTCGGTGCTGCCGCGCATGCGCGACGGCCGCCAGGCGATGTTCCTGTTCCTGCCCGACGGCGAGGATCCCGATTCGCTGGTGCGCAAGGAAGGCCTCGACGGTTTCGAGCAGCGCCTGAAGAACGCGACGCCGCTCAGCGAATTCTTCTTCGGCGAAATGGGCAAGGACGTCAATCTCGCCAGCCTCGACGGCAAGGCGCGCCTGGCCGAGCGCTCGCGCGCGCTGCTCGCGCAGATTCCGGACGGCGCTTTCCGCGACCTGATGCTCGGCGAGCTCGATCGCCAGAGCGGCGTGCGGCTGAAGGTCGAGACGCCCGCCTCCGACGCGCCGGCACCGCGAGGTGGCCGCCCGCAACAGCGCTCGCTGGTGCGCGCGGCGATCACGCTGCTGGTGCAGCGCCCGGCGTTGGCGAGCGCGCTCGAGCCGCCGTGGATCTTCGCCGCCCTGCGCCAGCCGGGCATCCCCCTGCTCGTCGAGCTGATCGCCCTGTGCCGCGCGCGGCCGGAGATGACGACCGGCTCGCTGCTCGAACACTACGTCGAACGCGAGGAAGCCAAATCCTTGCAGAAGCTCGCCGTGGTCGATTTCCCCGGCGGCGAGGACGAAGCGCGCGCGGAATTCCTCGACGCGCTGCGCCAGCTGGCACGCCAGACGCAGCAGCAGCGGCTCGGCGAACTGGAGATCAAGGTGCGCGAAGGCGGCTTCGAAAGCCTCGGTGCCGAAGAGAAGCGCGAGCTGCGCGAACTGATGGCCCTGCTCGGACGCGGCGGCAAGCCTTGATGCGCCGCACCGGCCGTCGAACTACTTGCCCGTGCAATTGGCCGCGCACGGCGTGGCGGCACGCTCCAGCATGAACTTGTTGCCTGCCTGCCGCGCCGCCTCGATGTCGCCGTAGGTACGGCACGAGGTGCCGACGATGCGCGAACCGGTCGATGCGCCGCGTTCGCAGATCAGGCGGTCGCGATCGCGCAGTGTCAGGATCGCATTGACGTTTTCCTGCGCGTTGAACAGCTTCACCTGGGTCGGCTTGTCCATCTGCGCGACCGATTCGTGCTCGTCGAACAGACGGCCCATCTCGGTGAGACTGGTTTCGACCTTTTCGCGCTCGTCGGGCCTCACGTAAGCGTAGCGCCCGTCGGTCTCCATCTGCTTGCGCACGTCGGCGGCTGCCGCCGCGAAGGCCTCGCGCGTGTCGGCCTTGACGACATCGCGCGTCTTCTCGGAGGCGCTCGCGTGCGCGGCGAAGAGCATGCCGGCCATTGCGATCATGGACACGATTCTCATGCGAACCTCCACCGGCGCGGTTTCGTACGATGCTAGAGCGCGCGCTGCGCCGTGGTCAACGACAGGCTTCGTCCTGGCCCGCATCGCCGTCGGCTCGGCGAACAGCCGGTGACGACTTGCCGCATTGAATGTGCCGGCACCGGAGCGATCATTCCGGGCTGCGCCACGACCTCTGGAGGAAACGCTCATGAAAATCGGCTTCATCGGACTCGGCGCGATGGGCAAGGGCATCGCCGGCCGCCTGCTCGAATCGGGGCACGAACTGGTCGTCTGGAACCGTTCGCCGGCCGCGCTCGACGACATCGTCAAGCGCGGCGCCCGCGCGGCGGCCACGGCCGCCGACGCCGCCCGCGTCGACGTGCTGCACAGCATGCTCGCGGACGACAAGGCGCTGCGCGCGGTGCTGTTCGACGGCGGCGTGCTCGACGCGTTGCCGAAAGGCAGCGTGCACGTGAACCACGCGACGATCTCGGTCGCGTTGGCGCAGGAGCTGGCCGCCGCGCACCGCGCGCGCGGCCTCGGCTACGTCGCCGCGCCCGTGTTCGGCCGACCCGATGCGGCCGCCGCCGGCAAGCTGCACGTGCTCGCGGCCGGCGCGGCTGCCGACGTCGCGCGCGTGAAGGCGCTGCTCGAAGCGATCGGCCAAAGCCTGTGGCCGCTCGGCGAGTCGCCCGCGCACGCGAACGTGGTCAAGATCGCCGGCAACTTCATGATCGCCTCGGCGATCGAGACGATGGCCGAGGCGACCGCGCTGACGCGCGCGCACGGCGTCGGCGCGAAGGACTTCCTCGACGTGCTGACCGGCACGCTGTTCGCCGCGCCGGTGTTCAAGACCTACGCCGCGCTGGTCGGCGAACGCCGCTACGAGCCGCCCGGCTTCGCGCTGCGGCTCGGCTACAAGGATGCCGGCCTCACGCTCGCCGCGGCCGACGCCGGGCACGTGCCGATGCCCCTGGCCGGCATCCTGCGCGACGGCTTCCTCGACGCCCTCGCCCACGGCGACGGCGAACGCGACTGGTCGGCCCTGGCCGAAGTCGCGGCGCGCCGTGCGCAACTGGACAGCCGCTGAAGGAAAGGGCGTCAACGGCGATGAAACGCCGCTGCAAGCACCCGCTTCGTCGTCCTCGCGCAGGCGGGGATCCAAAGCGCTTCAATGGATGCCCGCTTGCGCGGGCATGACGTCGGTTTTCTGCAGCGCGCGCTCACGCCATCAGGCGCCTTCGGCGACACGCCATTGACGTGGCGCAGCGATGGCTGCGAATCCTTGCGGGTCAACGGCGATGAAACGCCGCCGCAGGCACTCTTATCGTCATCCTCGCGCAAGCGGGGATCCAAAGCGCTTCAATGGATGCCCGCTTGCGCGGGCATGACGTCGATTCAGTCTCGCGCTCAGACCCTGCGCCGGATCGCCAGCAACGCCGCCAGCGTCAACGCCGCTGCGACGGCGAGGTAGTAGCCGACGTACGGCAACCCGTATTTCGTCGCCAGCCATGTCGCGATGTACGGCGCCAGCGACGCGCCGAGTATGCCGGCGAGATTGAACGCGAGCGATGCGCCCGTGTAGCGCACCGGCGTCGGGAACAGTTCGGCCAGCGCGGTGCCGAGCGGTCCGTAGGTGAAACCCATCAGCAAGAGGCCGATGCCGAGGAACGCGAGCACGCCGAGCGCGCTGCCGGCGACGAACAGCGGCGCGAACGCGAGGCCGAACACGAAGATCAGCACCGTCGCGACCAGCAGCATCGCGCGCCGTCCGTAGCGATCGGCCGCGACCGCCGACAGCGGGATGCCGAGCGCGAAGAACAGCACGCCGATCATCTGCAGCAGGAGGAAATCCTTGCGCGCGTAGTGCAGCGCCGAGGTGCCCCAGGACAGCGCGAACACGGTCATGAGGTAGAACAGCACGAACGTCGCCAGCGCGGCGAACGTGCCGATCAGCAGCGGCCGCCAATGCTGCGTGCAGACCGTCGCCATCGGCAGGCGCACACGCTCGTTGTTCTGCACGGCCTCGAGGAAAGCCGGCGTCTCGGTCAGGCGCAGGCGCACGTACAGGCCGACGCCGACCAGCAGTGCACTGGCGAGGAACGGAATGCGCCAGCCGAACGCGAAGAACTGCGCATCGCTGAGCCAGTCGCTGAGCAGCAGGAACACGCCGCTCGAACACAGGAACCCGATCGGCGCGCCGAGCTGCGGAAACATGCCGTACCAGGCCTGCTTGCCCGGCGGCGCGTTCTCGGTCGCCAGCAGCACCGCGCCGCCCCACTCGCCGCCGAGCCCGAGGCCCTGGCCGAAGCGGCACAGCATCAGGAGCAGCGGAGCGACGACACCGATCGCGTCGTAGGTCGGCAACAGGCCGATCACGACCGTCGACAGGCCCATCGTCAGCAGCGCCGCGACCAGCGTGGCCTTGCGCCCGATGCGGTCGCCGAAATGGCCGAACACGGCCGAGCCGATCGGGCGCGCGAAGAACGCGAGCGCGAAGGTCGCCAGCGACTGCAGCAGCGCCGACGCCGGATCGCTGGCCGGAAAGAACAGCTTGGGAAAGACCAAAACCGCCGCGGTCGCGTAGATGTAGAAATCGAAGAACTCGATCGTCGTGCCGATGAGGCTGGCGAAGAGCACGCGACGCGGCGAATTGCCGGTTGCGAGTCGACCGGCTGCGAGTGGACCGGCTGCAACAGGGCTTTCGAGATCGCTCATCGTGCGTGCGGTTCCGGCGGAATGACATTCCATTCTTGCATTGGTGAAATTGCACACGCAACGACGCCGGGGTGGTCATTCGCATTGTGCAAGCGACTGCTGTATGATTGAGGTACTGCGTTTGCCTGGGGTCACGTTGCATCGTGGCCCGATGTCGTCTATCTCAAGATTCACTTCGTCGTCACCCTCGCTTTCTCCTTCGCATGCTCAGTCTCGGTCCGGATGTCCCGCGGCCGCGAATTTTTTCGTTCTTTTTTCAGGAGTCAGTCATGGCAGATCGCCAGATGGGTACGGTCAAGTGGTTCAACGATGCGAAGGGTTTCGGCTTCATCACGCCGGAGAGCGGTGCCGACCTGTTCGTGCATTTCCGCGCCATCCAGGGCACCGGCTTCAAGAGCCTTGCCGAGGGTCAGCGCGTCAGCTTCGTCGCCGTGCAGGGCCAGAAAGGCATGCAGGCCGATCAGGTGCAGCTGGCGTAAGCCCGCAGCATCCGAAGCAAGCAACGGACCCCGGGCGGCGACGCCCGGGGTTTTTTATGTTCGATCGTTGTGTCAGCCTCGCGCTCGCACATCCCCACGGAGACTTCGATGGCAGCAAAGCCGAACTACAATTTCGAGAAGCGTCAGCGCGACATCGCCAAGAAGAAGAAGCAGGACGAGAAACTGCAGAAGAAGCGCGCAAAGAGTGCGGCGAATACGCCCGACGGTGGCGACACGCCGGCAGCGCCCGCGCCTTCCGACAGCAGCGACAAGCTTTAGGAAAGGTCCGAACGAGACCGTCATTCCGGCTCGACCCGCTTCGCTGTCGGGAGAAGCGCCTCGCCGGGATGACGACCCACGAAGGCATTCGGCAAGCGCCGGGCGCTTCGCTCAGCGCAGATCCGAAGCGATCACGCGCGCCGCATTGTGTCCGGGCGCGCCAGTGACGCCACCGCCCGGATGCGTGCCGGCGCCGCACAGGTACAACCCCGGCAGCGCGCCGCGGTAGTTCGCCTGGCCGAGCATCGGGCGCGCGCTGAACAGCTGATTGAGGCTCAGCGCGCCGTGGAAGATGTCGCCGCCGAGCAGCCCGAAGTCGCGCTCGAGGTCGAGCGGGCTCTTGATCTGGCGACCCAGCACCGAGGCGGCGAAGCCCGGCGCGAAGCGATCGACGGTCGCGATCATGAGGTCGGCGACTTCGTCGCGATGGTCGTCCCACGAGCGGCCATCGGGCAGCACCGGCGCGACGTGCTGGCAGAACAGGCTGGCGACGTGCTGGCCTTGCGGCGCGAGCGTGTCGTCCAGCGTCGAAGGGATCAGCATCTCGACGATCGGTTCGCACGACCAGCCGTGCGCACGTGCGTCCAGGTACGCGCGATCCATGTAGTCCAGGCTCGGCGCGAGGATGATGCCGGCGGTCAGATGATCGCCCTGCCCCGGCAGCGCCGTGAAATCCGGCAGCTTGTCGAGCGCGACGTTCATGCGGAACGTGCCCGAGCCGCAGCGCCAGTTCGCCATGCGTTCGCGCGTCGGTGCCGGCACGACTGCAGGCGCCAACAGGCGCTCGTACAGCAGCTTCGGATTCACGTTGGCGACGATCGCGCGCGCGTGCAGCACATCGCTCGTGTCGGTCACGACGCCGGTCGCCCGCCCCTGCTCCACGATCACTTCGCGCACGCCGCAGCTCGTGCGAATGTCGACGCCAGCCGCTGCCGCCGCCTTCGCCATCGCCTGCGTGATCGCGCCCATGCCGCCGATCGCGTGGCCCCACGCGCCCTTGACGCCGTTGACCTCGCCGAACACGTGGTGCAGCAGCACGTAGGCGCTGCCCGGCGTGTACGGACTCGCATAATTGCCGACGACGCCGTCGAAACCGAACACCGCCTTGATCGGCTCGCTCTCGAAGAAGCGGTCGAGGTATTCCGCGGCCGAGATCGTGAACAGGTCGAGCAAGTCGTTGCGCAAAGTCGCATCGAGCGCGCCGAGGCGCCGTCCGAGCTTGCCCGCGCGAATCAGTTCCGGCAGCGCCTTGAGCCAGCCGCCGTCGCTGACGTTCGGCGGCGGCTCCAGCGCGAGCGCCCGCAGCACGTCGGCGATCGCATCGAGGCGGCGTTCGTATTCGGGCAGGCGCTCGGCGTCGCGGCGCGAGAACTTGGCGATCTCCTCCTGCGTGCGTCCCGCGCCCATCGCGAGATAGCGTCCGTCCGGCAGCGGCAGGAAGTTGTTGAGCCGGCGCTGCACCACACGCAGGCCGTGCGCGGCGAGATCGAGGTCGGCGATGACCTTCGGCTGCAGCAGCGACACCGTGTAGGCGGCGACCGAGTTGCGGAAGCCGGGATGGAATTCCTCGGTAACCGCGGCGCCGCCGACCACGCTGCGGCGTTCGAGCACGCAGACCTTGAGGCCGGCCTTGGCGAGGTACGTGGCGCAGACGAGGCCGTTGTGGCCGCCGCCGATCAGGATCGCGTCGTAGCTGTGGGCTGTCATCGGGCGATTATCGCGGGATGCAGCGCACGGCGCCACGCCGATGTCAGGGGTCGAGATAGCCTTCGCGCACGTAGAAGCGCAGGCCGTCCTGCGGCGGCGTCATCACTTTCGCGCCATAGCCGGACAGCACCTCGTGGCCCTCGTCGTCCTCGAACTTCCAGGCCCAATCGGTATCGCGGAAATAACCCGGCTCGAACGGAATGCGCTGGATCTGCGTCGTCATCGGACCTTCGCAGCGAAATACGACGGTGCCGTTCTTGGTCGAAGGCGCGCCGTCCTTGCCCATGCGAAAGCGCGTGCGCTGGCGCACCGCGCCGCGGCAGGTCATGACGCTGTAGTAGTTCGGATTGGCCTGGTCGGGAAACATCACGCTCAGGGCGGCGGCCGGCGGCCGCGTGCTCGCGGCGAGGGCCAAAGCAACGAGGACCGAAGAGATCATGGGTGTCGCCTCCAGTACGGTCAGGGACCCTCCCCCTCGTGACCGCGCGCGCGGCGATGTTCTGCGTCGCTCACGCGCGAGTTGCGCCGCCAGTATGGACCGGTTCGGGCGCAGCTCCAACCGGCCGTCCGTGGACCGGCGCGGCACGTCCTGTCAGAGGACGGCCGCCATCTCCTTGCCGATGCCCTCCGGCGTGTCGGTCGGTGCGTAGCGCCGCACGACCTTGCCGGTCTTGTCGACGAGGAACTTGGTGAAGTTCCATTTGATCGCCTCGCTGCCGAGCAGGCCCTTCGCTTCGTGCTTGAGATACTTGTACAGCGGGTGCGTATTGGCGCCGTTGACGTCGATCTTGGCGAACAGCGGAAACTTCACGTCGTACTTCAACGAACAGAAATTCTTGATCTCCGCCTCGTCGCCGGGCTCCTGGTGACCGAACTGGTCGCACGGAAATCCGAGCACGACCAGACCCTGGCCCTGGAATTTCTCGTAGAGCGCCTCGAGGCCGGTGTATTGCGGGGTGAAGCCGCACTTCGAAGCGACGTTGACGATCAGCATCGTCTTGCCGCGGTATGCACCCAGCGTCTGCTCGTCGCCATCGATCGTCTTCGCACTGAAATCGTAGATCGTCGTCATGATCGGCTCCGGAAGTCGAACGGCGCGGCTGCAGGGGCAGTCGCGCGCCGCGGGAGCGCAGTGTAGCGCGAGCGCCGGCCGGCTCTCGCGAGGCGGCGAACAAAGCGCCGCGGGCCGGGCGCGCCGTTCGACCGCTGCGTCAGCCCCATACCTCGCCGAGCACGCGCGCGAAGTTGCCGCCGAGGATCTTCGCGATGCGCGCATCGGTGTGCCCGCGTGCCGACAATTTCGCCGCCAGCACGTCGAAGCGGTTGGCGACGTTGAGGTCCGGAATGAACATGTACAGGTCGTCCGGGCGACTCTTTTCGAAAATGCCGTCGCCTTTCATCGCCGCGATGCTTTCGCGGTTTTCCTTCTCGAACGCCGCCGTTCGGTCGATCGGTGCGACACCGCCGTCCGTGCCGATGCCGACGTGATCTTCGCCGCAGACGTCGATCGCATGCTCGATGTGGCGGATCACGTCGATCGCCATCGGTTGCGTATCGGTGCGCAGGTACGGCCAGAAGATGATGCCGGCGACACCGCCGCGCTCGGCCATCGCGCGCAGCTCCGTATCGCTCGTATTGCGCGGCAGATCGGATAGCGCGCGGCAGCCGGTGTGGCTGATCAGCATCGGCACCTTCGACGCGGCGATGCCCTCGGCGATCGTGCGCTGCGAGCCGTGCGCGAGGTCGACGACGACCTTCTCCGCGTTGAGCCGCTCGACGACTTCGTGCCCGTAGCGGCTGAGTCCGGCGTTGCCCGGTTCGGTGCAGCCGTCGCCGACGAGGTTGCGGCGGTTGTGCGTCAGCTGGATCACGCGCACGCCGAGCTCGCGGAATTGCGCGATGCGGTCGGAATCCTCCCCGAGCGGTTCGCTGCCCTGGAAGCGCGGGATGAGGCCGAGGCGCCGCTCGCGGTGGGCGCGATCGAGGTCGCGCGCGTCGCCGACCAGCACGAACGTATCCGCGTGCGCGGCGATCTTCGCCTTGCAGCGCTCGAGGAATGCCTTGGTTCGCGCGTACGCCGCATCGTCGAGCCAGAAGCGACCGTTCGGGCCGACGGTGAGCAGCGCGCCGCTCAGGCCCGACGCGCGAATCGCGGCGAGCTCCTTGCCGGCTTCCGGGCCGTCGGCTTCTTCGTAGAAGAAGTTGATGCCGGCCTCGCCGTCGATCGCGACGGATTGACGATACGGCTTCCACGTTTCGCCGCTCGATGGTGCCGCGCGCGCTGCCGGCATGGCCAGGGCAGCGGCGGCAACGCCCGCTGCGGACAGGAACTCGCGTCGATTAGGCATGGAACTCCCCTGGTGTCGAAGATCGGCCGGCGAAGCGCCGGCGTTGCGATGGCGGGCTCAGCCCCAGACGTCGCCCATCACGCGCGCAAAATTGCCGCCGAGGATCTTCGCGATGCGCGCGTCGGAGTGGCCGCGCGCGGAGAGCATCGCGGCGAGCCGGTCGAAGCGATCGGCCACGTTGAGGTCGGTGATGAACATGTAGAGCCCTTCGGCACTGCGGCGCGGACCGAAGAAGCCGCCGGCGACCGTCTCTTCGAGGGTCGCGCGGTTCTCTTTTTCGAACTGCGGCGTGCGCTCGGTCGGCGCGAGATAGCCGTCGGTCCCCAGGCCGACATGGTCTTCGCCGCAGACCTTGATCGCATGCTCGATGTGCGCGATCAGGTCGATTGCCGTCGGCTGCCGGTCGGTCCGCAGGTACGGCCAGAAGATGATGCCGATCGCGCCGCCGCGCTCGGCCATCGCGCGCAGTTCGTCGTCGCCGACGTTGCGCGGCAGGTCGGCCAGCGCGCGGCAGCCGGCATGACTGATCAGCACCGGCGCCTTCGACGCTTCGATGCCCTCCTTCATCGTGCGCTGCGAGCCGTGCGCAAGGTCGACCACGATCTTCTGCGCGTTCAGCTGCTCGACCACGGCGTGACCGAAATTGCTGAGACCCGCATTGCCCGGCTCCATCAGGCCGTCGCCGACGAGGTTGCGGTTGTTGTGCGTCAGCTGGATCACGCGGATGCCGAGCTCGCGATAGAGCGCGATGCGGTCGACGTCGATGCCGATCGGCGAGGCGTCCTGGAAACGCATGATCACGCCGAGACGATGTTCGCGCTGCGCGCGCCCAAGGTCGGCTTTCTCGCCGACCAGCAGAAAGACGTCTTCGTGCGCGGCGACCATTTTCTTGCAGAACGCGATGCGCTTCTTGGTGTCCTCGAAGCCGGCTTCGGTCAATCCGCCGGCGCCGGACCCCGCCACCTGCAGCAAGGTCGCACCGAGGCCCGATGCACGCACCGCGGCCAGCTCCTTCGCGGCTGCGGCAGCGTCGAGGCCTTCCTCCTCGAGCACCCTGACGCCCGACTCGCCATCGATCGACAGCGTGTCGCGATAAGGCGGCCAATGCTCGGACGCGGCGTGCACCCGCGTCGTTGGAGACAGCGCCCCGCTCAGCGCGGCGGCGCCTGCGGCCAGGAGAAAATCGCGTCGGTCCGGCATCGCATCTTCCTACGCTTTATTTCGTACTAATAGCTTCGCATATTCCGGCGAAAGCGCAAACCCCGCCCGGCTGCCGCGCGTCGCGACGAGGCGTTAAGCTCGGCACGTCTCCTGCGAGGAATCGTGCCGATGTCGCTCCGCCATGCAATCGTCTGGTCCGCTGCCCTGCTGATTCACTGCATGCCCGCGCTTGCCGAAACGCCGGCCGCGCGGCGCCAGGAAATCGGCAACCGTATCGGCGAGAACCTGCCCGACATTCCGCCGGCGCTCGGCGAGCAGCTGCAGCGCTATTCCAATACGCGCAGCGCCGCGCTCGGCGGCTGGCTGGCCGGCGGCGATGGCATGCTCATCACGACACGCTTCGCCAACACCGCTCAGGTGCACTGGGTGAAGATGCCGGGCGGCGCGCGCCAGCAGCTGACGTTCTACGACGACCCGATCGCGGCGGTCGTGCCCAACCCGCGGCGCGACACCTTCGTATTCGCCAAGGACGTCGGCGGTTCGGAGTTCTGGCAGCTGTACGCGTTCGACCTCGCCACGCGCACGACGACCCTGCTCACCGACGGCAAGTCGCGCAACGAAAACCCGGTCTGGTCGCACGACGGCGCCCAGCTCGCCTACAGCAGCACCGTGCGCAACGGCACGGACACCGATGTCTGGGTGATGAACCCGGCCAGCGGCGAAAAGAAAGCCGTCGTCACCGATGGCGGCAACTGGACCGCCACGGACTTCTCCCCGGACGGGCGGCAGCTGCTGGTGCAGCAGTTCGTATCGATCAACGAGGTTCATCCGGGCGTCGTCGATCTTGCCACTGGCAAGCTCACGCGGTTTCCGGTCGACGGCGACAAGGCGGCCTTCGGCGCGTTCCGCTTCGCGCCGGACGGCAGCGGCGTCTACTTCACCTCGGACGAAGGCAGCGAGTTCGTCGGCCTGCGCTTCCACGACTTCGCATCGAAGAAGATCGTGCCGCTGAGTGCGTCGATACCGTGGGACGTCGAAGAGTTCGCGCTGTCGGCCGATGGCCGCCACGTCGCGTTCGTCAGCAACGAGGATGGCTTCGGCGTGCTGCACGTGCTCGACGGCGCCACGCGCAAGGAGCTGCCGTTGCCGGTGCTGCCGCGCGGCGTGATCGCCGGCGTCGAGTTCAGTCCCGACGGACGGCGCATCGCCTTCGCCGTCAATTCCGCCACCTCGCCGAGCGACGTCTACACGCTCGATCTCGCCGACGGCGGCGGCGCGCGCTGGACCGAAAGCGAGGTCGGCGGCCTCGATGCGAGCACCTTCGCGGCGCCGTCGCTGGTGCGCTTCCCCAGCTTCGACAAGGATCGCGGCAAGCCGCGCACGATCCCGGCGCTGTACTACCGTCCCGCCGCGGCAAAATCCAGGAATGGAAAATTCCCGGTCGTGATCCAGATCCACGGCGGACCGGAATCGCAGGCGCGGCCGGTGTTCAGTGCCGACATCCAGTTCCTCGTCGACCAGCTCGGCATCGCGGTGCTGGTGCCGAACGTGCGCGGATCGGCCGGCTACGGCAAGACCTATCTGAAGCTCGACAACGGCTACAAGCGCGAGGACTCGGTCAAGGACATCGGCGCCCTGCTCGACTGGATCGGCCGGCAGCCGGAACTCGATGCGGCGCGCGTCGGGGTGCAGGGCGGCTCCTACGGCGGCTACATGGCGCTGGCTTCGATGACGCACTACGACGCACGCCTGCGCGCCGGCATCGACGTCGTCGGCATCTCGAACTTCGTGACGTTCCTCGGTAACACCGAAAGCTACCGCCGCGATCTGCGCCGCGCCGAGTACGGCGACGAGCGCGACGGCAAAATGAAAGCTTTCCTGGAGAGAATCTCGCCGACGACGAACGCACGCAGCATCACGATCCCGCTGTTCGTTGCCGCCGGCGCGAACGATCCGCGCGTGCCAGCATCGGAAGGCCAGCAGATCGCGGACACGGTGCGCGGCAACGGCGGCGAGGTGTGGTTCCTCGAGTACAAGGACGAGGGCCACGGCTTCCGCAAGAAGTCCAACATCGACTATTTCCGCGCCGCGGCCATGCGCTTCTGGCGGCGGTTCCTACAGGGCGAGTGATTGACGATGAAATGGCTGCGCACACTGTTCGACGGATTCACGCTGGCCCTGATCGCGACCGTCGCGCTCGCCAGCGTACTGCCCTGCCAGGGCCGCAGCGCCGTCGTGTTCGACTGGATCGCGACGATCGGCATCGCGCTGCTGTTCTTCCTGCACGGTGCGCGGCTGTCGCGCGAAGCGATCGTGGCCGGCATGACCAACTGGCGCCTGCACGTGCTCGTGCTGATCAGCACCTTCGTGCTGTTTCCGCTGCTCGGACTCGCGCTGAAGCCGCTTGCCGCGTTCGTACTGACGCCGACGCTGTACCTGGGCGTGCTGTTCCTGTGCTGCCTGCCGTCGACGGTGCAGTCGTCGATCGCCTTCACCTCGATCGCGCACGGCAACGTGCCGGCGGCGGTGTGCAGCGCCTCGGCGTCGAACCTGCTCGGCGTGTTCCTGACGCCGCTGCTGGTCGCCCTGCTGCTGGCCACGCACGGCGACAGCGGTTCGGCGCTGCGCGCGATCGGCGACATCATGCTGCAGCTGCTCGCGCCGTTCGTGCTCGGCCACCTGCTGCGGCCGTGGATCGGCGCGACCGTGGCGCGCTGGCGCAACGTGCTCTCCTATACCGACCGCGGCACCGTGCTGCTGATCGTCTACGTCGCCTTCAGCGCCTCGGTCGTCGAGGGCCTGTGGCAGCACGTGCCGCTCGGAGCGCTGTTCTCCACGTTCCTCGTCGTCGCACTGCTGCTCGCCGTCGTGCTGGCGCTGACGACGTGGGCGAGCCGGCGCCTCGGCTTCTCGCGCGAAGACGAAATCGCGATCGTGTTCTGCGGCTCGAAGAAGAGCCTCGCCAGCGGCGTGCCGATGGCGAAGATCTTGTTCGCCGGCAACCCGGCGCTCGGCATGATCGTGCTGCCGGTGATGCTGTTCCACCAGATCCAGCTGATGACTTGCGCGGTCCTCGCGCAGCGCTACGCGCGGCGTGCGCTGGCCGATGGGCGCGTCGACGCCGATGTCGCCTAGGCGACGCGACGACGGTCTCGAAAACGAAAGCGGCCGCGCTGCCAGGCAGCGCGGCCGCATGCATCACGCGTCGACGGAGGCTTACGGCGTGCCGTCGAAACCGTCGGCGAAGATCGTGTCGTTCACCGCCGGCTGGCACGTTTCGCAGCTGAAGTCGTCGATGAACCAGCCGGAGTACTGGTCGTGGCTGCGTCCGCCGCCCTCGGTGCCGAGGCGCCAGCGCAGCTGCACCGTGCCGCCGGAAGCCGCGCTCGGCAAGGTCGCCGTCGTCTGCACGAACGCCCCCGAGTTGCCGCCCCAGACGTTGCGTGCGAGCAGCGGCGGCTGCGCCAGCGGATTGTCGAAGCTCGGATCGAGCGCGACGTTGTAGCCGCCGGCCGTGAACGCGCCGCCGGCCGTGACCAGGTCCTGGAACGCGCCGCCGTTGATCGAGATCTCCAGCGCGCCGCCGCTGAAGACGCCGTTGGCGAGCGCGCTGGCATCGGGCGCCCACAGCACGTAGCTCTGCTGGAAGCTGATCGTCGCGCCGCCGCCGGCCGGCACCGAATAGGTGGGCGACACGAGGCTGATGTCGGCGTAGTCGTCGACATCGTCGAGCCATACCGCGTTCGGCGCCGAGTTGGCGTAGCCGACCGCGACCGTGGCCCACGGCAGGTCGCTCGCCTTGCCGGTGGCGATATGGGTCGACCAGCCGTCCGGCAGCGCCGGCGGCGTGACCTCGTCGAAATTCTCGCTGACGCCGCCGCCCGCGAAGGCGGCCAGCGGCAGCGCGGCGAGCGCGAGGGCGAAAAACGATTGGCGTATACGCACCGGAGTGATCCTCAAGCTTGTGCGCATCCCGTGGCGGAGCGCGGTCTCGTTCGCAAGTGGGTACATGTGTGCGCTCCTCACGGAATGGCCTGGCCGACGGCCTGCTCGGCGTTGATGAAGCCGTAGCCGTCGACCGGCGAGTAGCCGGCGCCGAGGCGGTTCTGGATCGTGCCGCTGAAGGTCTGGCCGTCGGTCGTGGTACCGCTGAACGTCATGCCCGCCTGCACCACCTGCCCGCTCGGAATCGACACGCCGCCGCCGAAGAGGTCGGCGAGGTAGTCCGCACGCGTGGAGTTGCTGGAGGAATGCTGTTCGTCGCGGCCGATCGTGTAGTGCAGCACCTTGTCCTGCGTGAACGCGGCGCCGCTGAACGTCAGCGTCATCGTCCACCACTGGTTGTTCGACGACGGCGCCGGCGCCTGGTTGGTGTAGCTGGCGGCGACGTCGGCGGCGAGGATCGTCGACTGGCTGCCGAGGGTGAACGCGCGCGTCGCTGGCGCGAACACGAGACCCGGCGCATCGACTTCGTTGTACTGCACGGTCGGCGGGTTCGAACCCGACACGTTGGTGAGGCCGTTCGAACCGCCGGAGGCATTGCCACCGGTGGCCGCCGTGCCCTGCGGATTGAACACCAGCGTGGCGAGACTGCTCGGACCGGTGTAGGTGACCGTGAACGAGTTCGCGTCCTGGCCGCCGGTACCGGTGTTGTTGCTGCCGTCGCTGGCGATGCGGATCGCGATGCGGTCGCCGTTGGCCGTGCGCGCGACGCCGGCCGCCGAGGACGGATCGAGATCGTGCGGGAACGTGCTCTGCTGGAGCAGGCTGGTCATCTGCGTCGGCGTCACCGAGTGGTGGCCGCCGTGCGCTTCCAGCACGAGCGCGGCGATCGCGGCCGCATGCGGACCGGCTGCGCTGGTGCCGAAGAAGTTCGGCGCGAGCACCGTGTTCGCGGCGCCGTCCGCGGCCGCGATGCGCGGCTGCTGGCGGATCTCCGGAAGGGCCAGCTGGTCGCCGCTGCCGCTGCTGTCGAAGTAGATGCGCACCGGGCCCGGCGACGAGAACGTCTCCGGCAAACTCGGGCGGGCGACGCTGTACGCGGCCGTGCCGTTGCTGCCTTTCGCCATCGCGTGGCCTGCGGTCGTCACCGTGTTGTAGGAGAAGTACTCGGACGGACCGAGGCCGCTGGCACCGTTGCCCGGAATCAGATAGCGGATATGCGTCGCCACATTCGCGCCGCTCGGCACGTTGGCGCGCGCAAACACGTACTGCAGCTGGTTGCCGCCCGAACGCGGCGTCACGCCGAGCTGGATCGGCTCGTTCGTCGCGAAGTTGTCGTCGGTCAGCGAGCTGCCCGGCACATACGCGCCGGCCATGGTGAACGCGAGCAGGCTGATGCGCGTCTTCACGGCGGCACCGGTGAAGCCGTTGGTGGCATACAAGTTCAGCGTGAACGCGCCGGTCGTCGTCGCATAGCGATCGACCGTGATGGTGTAGTTGGGACCGGTCACCGGTGCGAAGAAGCGCGCGGTCTCGTCGACCTCGGTGTCCTGGTGGTCGACGATCAGATTGCCACTCGGATCGGCGACGGTGATCTTGCAGTCGAACGCACTGCCCGGATCGGCATCGCAGGTCAGCTCGTACAGACCTCCGGCGGTGAGGCTGGCCGGCACGGTATAGCTGATTTCGGGCTGTGCAGAGGTGATCGTACCGCTGACGTTGAACACGGGCGGCGTGACCAGATCCGGTTCGGTGGTCTGGTCGTACGGCTCGTTCCACTGCAGCACCGTGGCCGGCGGGTTGCCGCTACCGGAGGGCACGCCGACAGTCTGCGCCACGTCGAGCTGGCCGACGTTCGGATTGAAGTTGTGGAAGCCGCCCGCGTACAGTTCGGGCGGAACGTTGGTCAGGTCGATATTGGTGCCGACGAGGGCCGTATTGCCGCCCGCCGCGGTCATGCCGCTGCCGTTCGGCACCCAGCGCAGGTCCGACTCGTAGCCGTTGACGCCGATGTCGTTGGCGGCCGACGAGAAGTAGGCGACGCCGAAGGCGGCCGCGTCGTCGACGCCGGCGCCGATGATGCCGTCCTGGAAGAACGGCTCGTCGAAGTAGCCGACGTCGTCGCAGATCGTGTCGGCGGCGAACGTCTGGCCCGGATACATGTTCGCCGGGATGCCGGCGAGCGCACGGATGTTGTTGGCGAAATCGACCTCGCCGAGATTGGCCGTGGCGAAGGCGAGCTTGGCCTTCGGTGCCATCTTGTAGCCGATCTCGACCATCGCGCGGCCTTCGTCGTCGCTGCCGGCCACGGCGTCGTCTTCCAGCACCGTGACGGCCTGCGTGTTCACCGGATTGGCCGCTGCGCCGGGAAGGTCGAAGTTGTTGACGTCCTGCTGCGCCGCGGACGCGTTCGCCGCGTAGCTGTTGGAGAGGAAGCCGATGCTCATGCCCGCGCCTTCGTAGTCGGAAGTCGCGGACGGGTTGTAGAAGTGGTTGATCTGGTCGACACGGTGCTGGGTCACGCCTTCATCGAACACGGTGCCGAGTCGATTGAAGATGTCGCCGTCGCTCGCGGCAGGTCCGGTGACCGCCGCAGCGCCGCCCGCCTTGCCCGAGTGGTACGGCTTCAGTTCGAGCACGACCGAACGCACGCCATCGGCCGACGCCAGTGCGCTGACGTCGTCGAGCGATACGAACGCATCCATCACGCCGACCTTGCGATAGCGGGCGTCGATCGCCTTGACCGTCAGCGAGGGAATCGCAGCGCCGAGGTTGCTCGCGAGACCTGCGATCGGCACGTGGCCGTTCGCGTTGATGCGCACGAGATAGCGCCCCTGCTGATCGGTGATCGCCAGGTGCGCGAGCGCGGCCACCTGTTCGCTGGTGTAGCCGTCGAACGGCGCGACGTTCTGCAGCGCGGTGCCGGTGAGACCGGCCGTCGCGGTGTGGCTGTCGACGAGCTTGCCGAGTCCGTTGCCGAGATTGGCGGGCGCGGCGAAGACGCCCGGCGCGGCGGCGGCGAACGCCAGCGCAATGCCTGCGCGCAAGCGCATGCGTCGGCGCGCATGGGCGGCAGGGGATGGATCCGGCAACGAGAGCATAGGAACCTCGCGGACAATGGTTGTTGGGAGAACAACGACCCCTTGCCCGGACGACTCGGCCCGCGAAAATCGGCGGACACCCTGCGCGCATCACGTACGGGATCGCGCGACATCCGTCGCGCCGATCCGAAGCAAAAAGCCGGTGAACGCCCGATCGTACGCGGCCGTCTGGAAGGCTCGCGAGCGGATTTACAAAGCTTTCCCGAAACTGACGGGAAACGAACGCCGAGCGCACCGGCTCGATTCAGCGAATGAAACGCGCTCCGCCGGTAGGCTGAAGAAAACGTGCGATCAGGCGATCGCCGCGCTTTTCAGCGCCGTGTCGAGCAAGCCGACTTTCTGCAGCAGCATGGCCGACGGTGGCGGCACGATCGGCGGCAGGTAGTGGTCGGCCAGCAGGAACGCGAACAGCGCCATCAGGTAGATGATCGAATAGTTGAACACGCGCATCGCGAAGAATTCGTCCGGCGGGTTCAGCAGGCGGATCGCGTAGTAGAGGAAGCCCGCGCCGAGCACGAGCGCGCCGCCGAGATAGAACAGCCCGCTCATGCCGGTCAGAAACGGCAGCACGCTGATCACCAGCAGCAGCACGGTGTAGTACAGCACGTGCCAGCGCGTGTAGGTGACGCCGTGCGTGACCGGTAGCATCGGCACCTGCGCGCGCGAATAGTCGTCGCGGCGAAAGATCGCGAGCGCCCAGAAATGCGGCGGCGTCCAGATGAAGATGATCAGGAACAGCAGCAGCGCGTAAGCGTGCACTTCGCCGGTCACCGCGGCCCAGCCGAGCACCGGCGGAGCCGCGCCTGCCGCGCCGCCGATCACGATGTTCTGCGGCGTCGCGCGCTTGAGATACGCCGTGTAGACCACCGCGTAGCCGATCAGCGAAGCGAACGTCAGCGCTGCCGTCAGCGGATTGACGAACGCGATCAAGATCGCCATCGACAAGGTGCCGAGCGCGAGCGCGAACGCGAGCACCTGGGTCGGCGTCAGCGTGCCGGTGGCGAGCGGGCGGCGCGACGTTCGCGCCATCAGGCGGTCGATGCGCTGGTCGATCAAGTGGTTCAGCGCGGCGGCCGACGCGGCGGCCAGCCAGATGCCGATGCAGCCGGCGACCGCCTGGCGCAGCGGCGGCCAGCCGGGCACGGCGAGGAACATGCCGATCACCGCGGTGAACACGATCAGCGCGACGACGCGCGGCTTGGTCAGTTCGTAGTACTGGCTGGCGGTGGAGGGCATGTCGGGTCGTCGTGATGGGTTGTCGAAGATCGCAGAGCGCAAGATTGAAACACGGGGCACACGGAGAAAAGGCGTTTTCTACAGAAAATCGGGTTCTTTTGCGTTTTTTCTTCTATGTGCTCCGTGTGCTCCGTGGTTGAAGCTTCAGCCCCCTGACCCTGCCCCACGAGCAGACGCGACGGGCCTCAATGTGCGCACGAGCAGCGCGATCAGCGTCAAGAGCAACAACGCGGCAACGCCATTGTGCGCGGTCGCGACCGGCAGCGGCAGCAGCAGCTTGACGTTGCCGATGCCGAGCGCGACTTGCGTGCAGAGCAATGCGGCGGCGAGCGCGGCCAGGATGCGCAAACCGCGCCGCCAGGCCAGCACGGCCGTCGCCAGCACATGACCGAACACGACCAGCGCGCCGATGCGATGCGCGATCTGGATCGCCGCGCGCGCGGCGGCGTCGAGCACGCCGCCTTCGTAGTTGACGCCGATGCCGCGCCAGAGCACGAAGCCCTCGCGGAAGTCGGTCTGCGGCCACCAGCTGCCGGCGCACTGCGGGAAATCGACGCCGCAGGCGAGTGCGGCGTAGTTGGCGCTGGTCCAGCCGCCGAGCGCGATCTGCAGCGTCAGCAGCACCAGCGCTACGACGACCATCGGCTTCAGCCTCGCCTGCTCCGCCGTCGCCACGTGGGTATCGGCCAGACGCAGCGCGACGTAGCCGAGCAGCGAGAACGTCAGCATGCCGCCGAGCAGATGTCCCATCACGACGACGGGCTTGAGCAGCAGCGTGACCGTCCACATGCCGAGCATCGCCTGGAAGATCACCACGGCGAAGGCGACGACGGCGACGCGCCACGGCGGCGTTCGATCCAGGTGCATGGCGGCGAACAGCGGCAGCGCGATCGCGAACGCCGACAGCGCGGCCGACGGCGCGTACGCCTTCTGGATGTAGAGAAAGACGCCGATGGCTGCGGCCAGGGCGGCCGCGAGCAGCATCGCGACCAGGACGCGCCGCCGCCACGTCGCGATCAAGGCCAGTGCAAAGACGAGCACGCCGAGCGTGCCGGCGATCATGCGATGCACCTGCTCGCGCCACGCCTTGTGCGTTTCGAACGGACGATCGGGGAAAGCGGCGTTCGCCTGCGCGATGTCGTGCTCGTGACCCGGCCACGTCGCCTTGCCGTAGCAGGTCGGCCAGTCCGGGCACGAAAGTCCCGCGTTGGACAGGCGCACGAACGCGCCGAACACGATCACGCAGAACGCGAACGCCGTCGCGAACGCGGCGATGCGCGTCGGCGTGATGAAGGAGCGCAGGCTCATGGCTTGATCAGGCGCGCAAGATCCTTGCGCAGCAGGTTGCCGTTGTAGCCGTCCGGATAGCGCAGCACGAGGAAGCCGTGCGGATCGGCGAACGCGGCGACCACGTCGTCGGCCGCGGCCGGACGCAGGCCCTGCAGCACGTTGTCCGGATCGCGCGCCACCTCGACCGGCTTCAGCGGCGCGAGCTTGTCCTGGGTCAGCGTTTCGTCGAGCACGACGACGCGGACGCGGTAGGCGTTCTGGTTCAAGGTCAGACGCGCACGGCGCAGCTCGTCGATGCGCGCCATGCATTTTTCCGCGCAGTTCGGTCCAGTCAGCGCGAAGACCGTCCACGACCATTCCGCGTCTTTCCATTCCAGCGCCTTGCCATCGGCGAGCACGAAGCGCGCGCGCGTCAGGTCCTGCGGCGGCTCGATCAGCGTGCCGTAGTTGCGCGAGCCGGCCGGGCGCCAGCCGAGCGCGTTCAGCACGTAGGCCGTCACGACCGGCGCCAGGAACAGCGCGATGATCAGCAGCAAGCCGATGCGCTTGCGCGTTTCGGGCGTCATTTCAAACCTTCTCCTTGCGCCAGTGCAGCATCACGAACGTCGCGACGACCACGCCGGCGAATGTGAACCAGGTAAACGCATAACCGTAGTGACGTTCCGGCGGGAATACCTCCGGCCTCCATTCGCGCACGAAGGCACCGCCGCCATTGTCGCCTGCCGCCGGCATCAGCAGCAGCACGCGCGGATCGAGCGGACGGCCGAGATCCTGCGCGATCTCGGCGATGTCCAGGTAGATGCTGACCTTCGGCCACGACGCCTGCTGCGGCAACGCATTGCCGCCGAGGTGCAAACCCGAGCCCGGCGGCGGCGCGTACAGCGCGCTCAAGGCTTGCGTGCCGTCCGGCGGCGGCGGGATCGCCGGGCGGGCGCCGCGCGCGTCGCGCGCCAGGAACCCACGATTCGCCAGCAGCGCCGGACCGCCGTCGGCAGGCTCGAACACGTCGAAGACCATGACGCCGGCGCGGCCGTCGCGGAACTGGTTGTCGAGTACGTAGGCATGCAGCGGGTCGTAGCGTCCGTCGATGCGCACCAGCGGATAACGCGACGGAGCGGCTTCGCGTCGCGCCTGCGCGAGCGCGACGGGCGCCTGCGTCGCCGCCGCATCGAACGCGGCGAACAGGTCGATTTTCTCCTGCGCACGGTGCAGCTGCCAACGGCCGAGCGCGACGAACAGCGCGATCGCGGCGAGGCTGAGCACGATCGCGAACACGCCCGGTTGTCGCCAGCGCCTAGCCATCGTGCGGCCGGCGTATACTTGTGTGCGCCGCGGCAAGGCGCGGCAGCACGGAACTCTTCGATATGCTCAGCAAGGTACTGATCCTGCTTTTCCTCGCGGCGATCATCTACAACCTCGGCGCCGGTCTGTATTTCATGATGACCGACAAGGGCAACAGCGATCGCACCTTGAAGGCGCTGACGCGCCGCATCGGCCTTTCGGTGCTGCTGATCGCGCTCGTCATCATCGGCATCTGGACCGGGCTCATCAAGCCGCACGGCATCGGGCAGTAGCGATCCTCACGGGATCGCCGGAGACAGCCGCTCTCCGGCTGTCTTGAAGTTGAAAGCGCGCCCGCGCGAACGTTTCCGTCCTTCGACCCTGTGCAATTCGCATCGCCGCTTGAAGTCGAGAGTGTGAAAACGCCGGTTCGCGGGTTCTGCGCGATCCAGGAACGCGATCACGCGGCTTTCGAGGCAGGTGCTGCGCGGAACCCGCGTGGGCGGATCGCCGGTGGCGTCGACCAGCGCACGCCGATCGGAGGCTTTCGAGCGGTCGCACCTCGGAGGGACGACGATACCCTCGCGTTCGCAGAATGCCGCTATGCGCTGGCGATACGGTGTTCCTAGCTGGCCCGAGCGCACGACGGAAGTATCGCTTGCGCTCGTACGGGGAGGGACGCGAGGGCCTCGCGTCCACCCGCTCAAAGCACGTAGACGAACAGGAACAGGCCGAGCCAGACGACGTCGACGAAGTGCCAGTACCAGGCGACTGCTTCGAAGCCGAAGTGATTGTCCTTGGTGAAATGGCCTTTCGCGCAACGGAACCAGATCACCGCGAGCATGATCGCGCCCAGCGTGACGTGCATGCCGTGGAAGCCGGTCAACATGAAGAACGTACTGCCGTAGATGCCGCTGCCGAGCGTCAGGTTCAGATGCTCGTAGGCTTCGGCGTATTCGTGCGCCTGATAACCGAGGAAGATGACGCCGAGCAGAACCGTCAGAGCAAGGAACACGAGCAGGCGCGTGCGGTGACCGGCGCGCAGCGCGTGATGCGCGATCGTGATCGTCACGCCGGACGACAGCAGCAGCAGGGTGTTGATCAGCGGAATGCCCCACGGCGTCATCGTCGAGAAAGCGCCGCCGACGTCGCCGGGCCCGTTGGTCGGCCATGCGGCGCTGAACTGCGGCCACAGGAAATAGTTGGTCAGCGCGCCCTTGCCGGCGCCGCCGAGCCACGGCACCGAGTAGTTGCGCGCGTAGAACAGCGCGCCGAAGAACGCGGCGAAGAACATCACCTCGGAGAAGATGAACCACATCATTCCCATGCGGAACGAGGTGTCCACCTGCTTGTTGTACATGCCGCGCACGGATTCGCGGATCACCGTGCCGAACCAGCCGAAGATCATCACGAGCAGCAGGATGATCCCGAGCCCCATGATCGGCTTGCCGATGTCGAACTCGTCGAGCCAGAGCGCCGCGCCGCCGACCGTGCCGAGCAGGCCGAACGAGCCGATGATCGGCCAGTGGCTGCCGTGGGGAACGTAATAAGCACCTTGTGTTTGCGCCATGGCGGCAAGTCTCGGTCAGTGTTGCGTCAATGCGGAATATCAGGTCGCCGGGGCTTTCGGCGTACCGGCTTCGGAAAGGCGCCGCGTGGCGACTTCATTCGGGTAGAACGTATACGACAGCGTCAGTTCGCGCACGCCGGCAGGCAGCTGCGGGTCGACGAAAAAGCGGACCGGCATGCGGCGCGTCTCGCCGGCGGCGAGCGTCTGCTCGGTGAAGCAGAAGCATTCGGTCTTGTTGAAATACAGCGACGCATTGCTCGGCGCGATGCTCGGCACGGCGTTGCCGACGATCGGCGCGCCGCTCTGGTTGGTCGCGTCGAACCACACTTCGGTCAGCTTGCCCGGATGCACGTCCACGCTCGGATGCTCGGCCGCAAAACCCCACGGCAGCTTGCTGTTGACGTTGGTGACGAACTGCACGGTGATCGTGCGGCTGGTGTCCTCGACCAGCTTGTCGACGCTGGTCTGGCCGGTCGCGCCATTGGCGAGCTTGATGCCGAGCACGTGCTCGCACACGATGCGGTACACCGGCACCATCGCGAAACCGAACAGGAATGCACACGCGACGACGATCACGCCGGTTTTCAGCACGCTGCGATTGAGTGACGACGAATCGCTCATCGCTTCAACACCGCCTCGACGATCGCCAGCGCATAGATCGCGAACGCGAAGCCACCGACGATCCACGCCGTCCGCAGCGTCGCTGCGCGACGCGCGGTGGGATCGAACTTGGCGGCCTGCTGCTTCATGACTGGAAATGCACCGACATTGATTGAGCTGTTAGTTGAAACGTGCAGCCATGGATGGCTGCCTTTTGATCTCTGCGATCAAGGATGATCGCTTTGACCTACCCAAAGCGCAGCCATGGATGGCTGCTGTTTGATCTTCGCGCTCAAGGATGAGCGCATCCATCAATGCCCAACATCATCGTGCGCCAGCATGCCCGGCACGAGCACCGGCGGCGTCGTGAAGGTGTGGTGCGGCGCCGGCGACGGCACGGTCCACTCCAGGCCCTTGGCGCCTTCCCACACGCGCGCCGTGGCGCGCTGCTTGGAGTAGTACACCGCGTGGATGATCACGCCGACGAAGATCAGCTGGCTGGCACCGAACCAGAAGCCGCCGATCGAGGAGATCATGTTGAAGTCCGCGAACGCGACGTTGTAGTCGGGAATGCGGCGCGGCATGCCGGCCAGGCCCAGGAAGTGCTGCGGGAAGAACAGCACGTTGACCGAGATGACGCTCGACCAGAAATGGATCTTGCCCCACTTCTCCGAATACATGTTGCCCGACCATTTCGGCAGCCAGTAGTACGTGGCGGCCATGATCGAGAACACCGCGCCTGTGACCAGCACGTAGTGGAAGTGCGCGACGACGAAGTACGTGTCCTGGTACTGGAAGTCGGCCGGCACGATCGCGCACATGACGCCGGAGAAGCCGCCGATCGTGAACAGGATCACGAAGGCGATCGAGAACAGCATCGGCGTCTCGAACGTCAGCGAGCCCTGCCACATCGTGGAGACCCAGTTGAACACCTTCACGCCGGTCGGGATCGCGATCAGCATCGTCGCGTACATGAAGAACAGCTCGCCGCCGAGCGGCATGCCGACCGAGAACATGTGGTGCGCCCACACGATGAACGACAGGAACGCGATCGATGCGACCGCGTACACCATCGCCTGGTAGCCGAACAGCGGCTTGCGGCTGAAGGTCGGGATGATCTCCGACACGATGCCGAACGCCGGCAGGATCATGATGTAGACCTCGGGGTGCCCGAAGAACCAGAAGATGTGCTGGAACATCACCGGGTCGCCGCCGCCGGCAGCGTTGAAGAAGCTGGTGCCGAAGAACTTGTCGGTCAGCAGCATCGTGACCGCGCCGGCGAGCACCGGCATCGCCGCGATCAGCAGGAACGCGGTGATCAGCCAGGACCACACGAACAGCGGCATCTTGAGCAGGTCGACGCCCGGCGCGCGCATGTTGAGGATGGTTGCGATGATGTTGATCGCGCCCATGATCGAGCTGATGCCCATCAGATGGACGGCGAAGATCATGAAGGCGACGTTGGTGCCGCCTTCGAGCACCAGCGGCGGGTACATCGTCCAGCCGCCCTGCGGGCCGCCGCCGGGCATGAAGATTTCCGAAATCAGCAGGAAGAACGCGAACGGCAGGATCCAGAACGACCAGTTGTTCATGCGCGGCAGCGCCATGTCCGGCGCGCCGACCTGCAGCGGGATCATCCAGTTGGCGAGACCGACGAACGCCGGCATGACCGCGCCGAAGATCATGATCAGCGCGTGCATCGTGGTCATTTCGTTGAAGAACTCCGGCTGCACGAGCTGCAGGCCCGGCTTGAAGAGTTCCGCACGGATGATCATCGCCATCGAGCCGCCGATGAAGAACATCGTCAGCGAGAAGATCAGGTACAGCGTCCCGATGTCCTTGTGGTTCGTCGTGAACAGCCAGCGATGCAGGAAGCCGTGCGGCTTGTGATCGTGGTCGTCATGCGCATCGTGATGCGTGTCGTGGATCGCGGGATTGACTGCGGCCATGATTTGAAAACCTCTGCGACGTTCGGTGTAACGTCCTGAAACCTAGTAGCGCCATGCCTGCTGAGCAGGCATCCATTTCAGATCAATTTGGATTCCCGCTTTCGCGGGAATGACGGCCGATATCTTTTTGCTGTTTTGCCCACGGCGCTCAGCCCTGCGTCGCGGGCGGCGTGGCAGCCTGGGCTGTCGCGGCGTTCTTTTCGGCCGCGGCCGCAGATTCCTGCGTCGCCAGCCACTGCTCGAATTCGGCCTTCGGCACGGCCCTGACCACGATCGGCATGAAGCCGTGGTCTTTGCCGCACAGCTCCGCACACTGGCCGCGGTACACGCCGGGCGTGTCGATGCGGGTCCAGTTGTCGTTGATGATTCCCGGGATGGCGTCCTGCTTCCAGCCGAGGCTGGGCACCCACCAGGCGTGGATCACGTCGTCGGCGGTGATGACGAAACGGATCTTCACGCCGACCGGCACGACCAGCGGCTTGTCGACGTCGAGCAGGTAGTTGCCGTCCTTGATCGAGTTCGGATCGAGGCCGGAGCCGAGCTGGCGCACGCGGTTGGATTCGGCGTCGAGGCTCGAGATGAAATTCACCCCGGAGGCCTTCTTGAAGTAGTCGACGTACGTGTAACGCCACTTCCACTGGTAGCCGGTGACCTTGATCGTCATGTCGGAGTTTTCGACATCGGCCATGTCGACCAGCAGCTTGGTCGCCGGCCAGGCCATCACGATCAGGATGATGATCGGAACGATGGTCCAGATCGCTTCCATCGTGGAGTTGTGGCTGAACTTCGCGGCGACCGCGCCGTTCGACTTGCGGAACTTCACCATCGCGTAAATCATCGCGCCGAACACGACGACGCCGATCGCCACGCAGACCCAGAACGCGAGCATGTGCACGTCGTGGATACGCTGCGAGATCGGCGTCACGCCGGGCGTCATGTTGAGCTGCCACGGCGTCGGATTGGCGAACGCCGCAGAACCGCTCAGCAGCAGCGCCAGCGCCGCGAAGGCGCGACAGGCGCGCGGGACCCCGAATGAAATCATCGCCATCACCTTGTTCGAGTACTCGGATTCGCTGTCCGCGCCGTCGCCGCAGCGCCGCAACCCGAGAGGGGCCGGCACTTCGATCGCGGCAATGGAACTGCGCGATGATAGTGGAGCGCGCGCGAAAGCGGCAACACGAATGGCTGCGGCGCCGCGGCGCAGGCGGCCGGTCCGGCCCCGGCGCGCGCCGAAGCGACGCCGATCGGCGCCCCCTTTGCGCAAGCCCGGCCGTCGCATACGCCGCCGCGGCCCCGCTCGCCGGCCTCCGGAGCCGGTCCGCACGCGCTTGTTATGCGACAAACTGCCGCAAGTTTGTTGCGGCGTCGCGGCAGTGCCACGTCGGCGGTGCCCTCCTTGGCCCCCATCGACGGCGTCACTACACTACGCGCCTTTGTGGCGCCGGCCTCGGCGCCGCCCCCGCGAGACTCGAACGCCTTGAGCGAACTCCTGAATCCCGAACTGCCGGCCGCGATCGAGCCGGCGCGCGCGCGCATCACCGCCGCCTGGCTGCGCAATGAAACCGACGCCGTCGACGAGTTGCTCGCGCAGGCGAGCCTGCCGCCGGCCGAGCGCGAACTCGTGCTCGCCCGCGCCGCCGAACTCGTCGCGCGCGTGCGGGCCAGGGCCGGCGACCAGAGCGCCGTCGAGTCGTTCATGCGCCAGTACGACCTCTCCAGCGAGGAGGGCGTCCTACTGATGTGCGTGGCCGAAGCGCTGCTGCGCATCCCCGACAGCGCGACGGCGGACAAGCTGATCCGGGACAAGCTCGGCGAGGCGAACTGGAAGAAGCATGTCGGCAGCAGCGATTCGGTCTTCGTCAACGCCTCGACCTGGGGCCTGATGCTGACCGGGCACTTGGTCAACCTGGCCGAGGAGACCCGGCGCGACTTCACCGGCGCGCTCAAGCGCCTGGTCGGCCGCGCCGGCGAACCGGTGATCCGCCTCGCCGTGCGCCAGGCGATGCGCATCATGGGCCACCAGTTCGTGATGGGCCGCAGCATCGACGAGGCGCTCGACCGCTCCGCCGAGAAGGACAACGCGGCCTACCGCTACTCCTATGACATGCTCGGCGAGGCCGCGCTGACCGCGGCGGACGCCGAGCGCTACCACCGTGCCTACAAGGACGCGATCGCCGCCCTCGGCAAGCGCGGGCCGTTCGCCAGCGTGCTCGACGCGCCGTCGATCTCGGTCAAGCTGTCCGCGCTGCACCCGCGCTACGAAGTCGCCAAGCGCGCGCGTGCGCACGCCGAACTCACGCCCAAGCTGCTCGAGCTCGCGCAGCTGGCCATGAAGAACGGCATCGGCATGACGGTCGACGCCGAAGAAGCCGATCGCCTCGAACTGTCGCTCGACGTCATCGGCGCGGTCTTCGCCGATCCCTCGCTGGAAGGCTGGAACGGCTTCGGCCTCGCCGTGCAGGGCTACCAGAAGCGCGCGCCGTTCGTGATCGACTGGCTCGCCGAGACCGCCCACAAGGCGAAGCGGCGCTGGTGCGTGCGCCTCGTCAAGGGCGCCTATTGGGATTCGGAGATCAAGCGCGCGCAGGAACAGGGGCTTGCCGGCTATCCGGTCTACACACGCAAGCCGAACACCGACGTGTCCTACCTCGCCTGCGCCCGGCGCCTGCTGGCGGCCGGCAGCGAAGCGATCTACCCGCAGTTCGCGACGCACAACGCGCATACGATCGCGGCGATCCATCACTATGCGCAGGGCCGTCCGTTCGAGTTCCAGCGGCTGCACGGCATGGGCGCCGACCTCTACGCCGAGGTCATCGGCAAGGCCAACCTCGACGTGCCGTGCCGCGTCTACGCGCCGGTCGGCAGCCATGAGGATTTGTTGCCTTATCTCGTCCGCCGCCTTCTGGAAAATGGCGCAAACACGTCTTTCGTGAACCGCGTCGTCGACGAAGACGTATCGATCCGCGACCTCGTCGCCGATCCGTCCGAAACTGCGCGCGCCTACCCCTCCAAGCCGCATCCGCGCATTCCGCTGCCGGTCGGCCTCTTCGGCGACGATTCCGCGCTGGCGCAGAATCCGAACCATGTTCGCAGGAAGAATTCCATGGGCGTCAACATCGCCAACGACAACGAACTCAGGGCGCTCGCCGACGCGGTCAACTCACACAAGGCGGGCTGGAAGGCGGCGCCGCTGGTGCCCGGCGCCGCGACCAGCTCGGAAATGCGCCTGGTCACCGATCCGGCCGATCGCCGCCGCGTGATCGGCGAGAGCCGCAACGCCGACGCCGCGACGATCGAGAAGGCGCTCGGCAATGCCGTCGCCGCACAGGAAAGCTGGGATCTGCTGCCGGCCGCCAGCCGCGCGGCGATCCTCGAGCACGCGGCCGACCTGCTCGAACAGCGCCGCCCCGAATTCATCGCCCTCGCCGTGCACGAAGCCGGCAAGACGCTCGCCGCGGCGATCTCCGAAGTGCGCGAAGCGGCGGACCTGTGCCGCTACTACGCCGCAATGGCGCGCAAGCTGTTCGGCCAGCCGGAAAACCTTCCGGGGCCGACCGGCGAATCGAACCAGCTGTTCCTGCGCGGGCGCGGCGTGTTCGTCTGCATCAGCCCGTGGAACTTCCCGCTGGCGATCTTCATGGGCCAGGTCGCAGCCGGCCTCGCGGCCGGCAATGCGGTGATCGCCAAGCCGGCCGACCAGACCACGCTGATCGGCTACGCCGCGATCAAGCTGCTGCACGAAGCCGGCGTGCCCGAAGGCGCGCTGCAGTACGTGCCGGCGAAGGGATCGGTGCTCGGCAGCACGTTGCTGACGCGCCCGGAAATCGCCGGCGTCTGCTTCACCGGTTCCACCGAAACGGCATGGACGATCAACCGCACGCTTGCCGCGCGCAATTCGCCGATCGCCGCGCTGATCGCAGAGACCGGAGGACAGAACGCGTTGATCGCCGACTCCTCGGCGCTGCCGGAGCAGCTGGTCAAGGACGTGGTCACGTCCGCGTTCGACTCGGCCGGCCAGCGCTGCTCGGCCGCACGTGTGCTGTTCGTGCAGGAAGATATCGCGGACAAGGTGATCAAGATGCTCGCCGGCGCGATGGACGAGCTCGTCGTCGGCGATCCGTCGGTGCTGTCGACCGACGTCGGGCCGGTGATCGACGAACCGTCGAAGAACGCGCTGGTCGAACATGCCGCGCGCATGGATCGCGAGGCGAAGAAGATCAGCGAGGCGAAGCTGCCGGCGGATGCGGCTCACGGCACCTTCTTCGCGCCGCGCGCCTACGAGATTGCCGACCTGAAACTGCTCACGCACGAGGTGTTCGGGCCGGTGCTGCACGTCGTGCGCTGGAAGGCCAGCGATCTGGACGGCGTCATCGATGCGATCAACGCGACCGGCTTCGGCCTCACGCTCGGCATCCACAGCCGCATCGACGCGACGATCGAGCACATCGCGCGCCGCGCCAAGGTCGGCAACTGCTACGTCAACCGCAACCAGATCGGCGCGGTCGTCGGCGTGCAGCCGTTCGGTGGCGAGAACCTGTCCGGCACCGGCCCGAAGGCCGGCGGCCCGCACTATCTGCTGCGCTTCGCGACCGAGCGCACGCTGACGATCAACACGACCGCCGCCGGCGGCAACGCATCGTTGCTGACGCTCAGCGAGTAGGGCTTCGCGCGCGCGGGCAGCGCGTCAGGCTCGCGCGGATCGGAATGAAAAGAGCGGCCTCTCGGCCGCTCTTTTTTTCGCGCGGGTCCAGAATTCGAACCCTTTGCAACCCCATTTCGCGGACGGCCGCCCAAGGGTCTCGCGTACGCCCTCGAAGCCCGGCAGGGACGCCGCCGTTCCGGCGTCCCTTTGAACCGAACTACGGCAACTGGATCGGGCCGGGCACGCAGATGCGGTTGTTCACGGTCGTGCCGTTCAAGTCGGCGGAACAGTTGGTGTTGATCGTCCAACCCAATGTCGTTGCCGCGTTGAACGTCGTCATCGCCCAGCCGCCGAAGCCGTTGTTGCCCTGGTGCACCGTGCATTCGGAGTCGCCGTTCAAGTTGCCGGAGTTCTCGATGCTGTGGTCGGCGCTGCCCGCACCGACCGAGGTCACGATGTTCCTGACCGGCGTGCCGGACGGAATCAGCAACGTGTTCGACTGTCCGGAGTATTGGACGCTGCGGTAATAGATCGGCTGCCCGCCCTGGCCACCCCAGCCGTCGTTGAGGATCGGCGTTCCGTTGCAGGCGGCGGCGCCGGTCCACCAGATCTGCGACGCGAAGAACATGCCGTCGAAACCGATGCTGACGATGTAGCCGTTCTTCGAAACGGTCACGCCGCTGCCGAAGACCGAAATCAGGTTGCCGAGCACGAGGCCGTTGGCATCCTTGACCACCGAGGCGGCGCCGGCCGGACCGGTCGGACCGGGGACCGTCGAGGCGGCACCGGTTGCTCCGGTGGCGCCCGTCGCACCCGTGGCGCCGGCAGGGCCTGTCGCACCGGTCGCGCCGGTGCTTCCCGTCGAGCCGACCGGTCCCGGTGCGCCCTGGATGCCGATGGGACCCTGGATGCCTTGAGGGCCTTGGGGACCCGTTGGACCGACGGCGCCTGTCGGACCGGCGGCACCGGTGGCGCCCGTTGCTCCGGTGAGACCCGTGGCGCCCGTGGCGCCGGTCATGCCCGTGGCACCGATCGCACCCGTCGGCCCTTCGACACCCTGCACGCCCTGCGCACCGGTCGCGCCCGTAGCGCCGGTCACGCCGGTGGCGCCCGTCGCGCCGGTGGCTCCGGTCGGACCGGTAGCGCCGGTTGCCCCATCGATACCGATCGGCCCTTGCGCACCGGTCGACCCGGTTGCGCCGGTGTCTCCCGTCGCTCCGGTCGGTCCCGCCGGTCCTGTCGCGCCCGCGGGGCCTGCTACGCCATTGAGCGCGTACTGTGCGACCGGCACTGCGCCCACCGGAGTGCGTTCCAAAACCAGGCCGTTGACCTTCACCTGCAGCCAGCGCTGCGTGCCGTCGAATGCGCCCGGCCAGCTCAGGTTGATCGAGAAGACACCGTCGGCGATCGGCCACCCTGCTTCGTCGATGGGACTGCCGAACTGATTGCCGCCGGTCTGCGCGTCCCACAGCGTGAATTCGAGATCGTAGTTGCCGTCGGCCGGGTGGCCGTGATCCTTCAGACGGCCCTGGTAGACGAAATCGAGCGACTGCGCGTCCGCGGGAGCGGCGCCGTTGGCCAACGCCGAGGCCGACACCGCGATACCGAGCGCGAGGAGTATGGAACGGTAGAGCAATGCGTTTTTCATTGGCAGACCTCGAAGTTGTCATTCATCACGGTGTCGGAACTGGCCGGAGGGAACGTGGGCCAGAATCCGGCGTCGATTTCGTAACCGAAGGTCGGCACGGGCAGTTCCCTCGCGATTCCCGCGACGGGTTGGCCGATGGTCGACGAGAGGGTCAGGCACGCGTTGCTGGCCAGATGCACGCCGCTGGCCGCGACGACCGTGCCGGCGAGGCTGTAGGCGTCGGGCGCACCGGCGCTGGCCCAGCCGGCGCTGAGCAAAAATATAAAAGTGGAAAGCGCGCGCCGATGCCGACGCATCGCTGCGGGTTTGTGTGTCATTCGCGATGTCTCCCCTGTGCGAAGCGACGCCCTCCGGACGTCCAGGACGCCGTGCGATCGACGGCGCAACCCCGTGATGCAGGAATGGTGCCGCCCACGCTGATGTATCACGCAGTTTTTAGTGGGCTGGCGCGCGGAAACCGGATGTCATGCTCGCGCAGCGGGCTCGCCCGACGGCGGATGTCGTCGACCGCACCGCGCGCCGCGCATGCGCGCAATGCAGCCTGTATAGGCTTCTGCGCCGCTTCGGAAAATTCTCCGTGTCGCTCGCGTGGGTATCGGCCGGCGCGCGCGACGATCTGGGGACGGTTTCGGTCGCGAGAAACTTTTCACCCGAGCGTCACGCCGCCATCACGCGCGCTTCACGCGCGGCGCTCGAGCCCCACCGTCCACGACAAACCCCACGACGCCAACGTGCGCTCGGCATTGCCACTGCGCACGGCTCGTTGTCAGATTTTTACAATTGATTCGCCGGCAGCGCCGATGCCATCTGCCGGAAAAACGACGGGCACCCGAAGGTGCCCGCCGACGTCTCCCCAAACCCTTGGAAATCTCAGAACAGGATCTGCCCCGAGACGGCGAGCAGGTTGCCGTAGCTCTCGAAGTTGCCGACCAGGCTGTCGAAGGTTGCGGACGTGTCGTTGACGTGACCGTCATCGACGAACAAGTGCGTGTAGCCGAGATCGAAGCTCATCGTCTCGCTGGCCTTGTAGCCGACGCCGAACGAGACCCATTTGCGCGAACCGTCGGGAATGCGCGGATCGCGATGCGCGTCGACTGTCGGTGTCTGGTCGTAGGCGATACCCGCGCGCAGGGTCCACTGGTTGTCGAGGCGGTAGTCCGCGCCGATCGAGCCGTACCAGGTGTCCCTGAAATCGAAGATCGACGGCGAATTGAACGGTGCCTGCGCCGGATTGGCGTAGACCACGTCCAACCGCTTGAAGCTCGACCAGTGCGTGTAGCCGAGATCGGCGCCGAAGCTCAGACGATCGTTCGCGGTATGCCACCAGCTGAGGCTCGCGTAGGCCGGCGTGGCGATGCTCGCATCGCCCTTGGTATTGACGAAGGCGCCGCCGAACAGCGGTACGAGATTCGAGGGAATCTCGAACGTGGCATTGCCCGTGATGTGGTGGACGATCTGGGAGTGGAAATTGAAGCCGACGCGATCGACATCGGTCGGTTTCCACAGGAGACCGAGCCCGGCGCCGAAGCCCCAGTCGTGGCCTTTCAGCGTGCCGCGGCCATCGGCTTCCTGCGGCGACAGCGCGCCGCTCTCGGTGAAGACGATCGTGCCGATGTTGATCGCCTGGCCGAGCGTCGCGCTGGTGCGCTGCGCGATGATGCTGAGGCCGACCGAGAATTCGTCGGACATCTTCCACGACCCTGCGAACGTCAGCGCCGGCGACTGCAGCTTGGTCTTCTGCGCCTGGTAGCGGCCCATCCAGCGGTCGTCGTATTCGGTTTGGAAGCCGAACGGCACGTTCAGTGCCGCGCCGAGCGCGAACTGATCGTTGATCGGCCGGATGTAGTGGAACGCGGGAACCGGCAGGGTCGTACCGCCGTCGCCGCCGTTGCTGCCGGTCAGCGGGTCGCCGAGGATGTCGGTGCCGCTGCCGTGGAAGTGGGTGCCGAAATTGATCGCGGTGAGGTCGCCCTGCAGGCAGGACATGTTGAATTCGCTCATCGCGGCCGGGTTGTTCTCCACCACGGCGCAATCGCCGGGGGCGGCACCGGCGCCTGCGTAGGCGCGCCCCATGCCTTCTGCATCGTTCTCCTGCAACTGGAAGCCGGCGGCCTGCACGCGTTGCCCGGCGATGGCTGCGACCAGCGCCAACGGCAGCGCGGCCAGTGCAGGGGCGAGGCGGGAACGACCGGATCTATGCTGCATATGAACTCCTTTCTCGCCGACGGCATTTTGCGGGTTTATAACAAATCGGCCGCGATCTTAGCCCTTAGTTCGGCGAACTATCCATCTTGCGCCGCCGCAATTGTGGCGATGCCGGGGCCTCACCCTACTCCTGCGTACGTTTGACCGGGGCCCGCGACCTCTGACGGACGTCGGCGCAACGGCTAGGATGATGCTCATGATGCGCTTCCTGCCCAGAATTCTATGCAGCTTGATGCTGTCCGGGGCTGCCGTGGCCGCCGGCGCCGCAACCACCGTGCCGCTGCCACCGTCCTACTGTCCGGCGTCCACGGTGATCTTCCGCGACGGTTTCGAGCCGGCGGGCGTGCCGCACGATCCGTCCAACGGCAGCGGCGGCGCCTACCCCGGCAACGTGACCCGCACGATCGCCGTACCCGGTTTCGGCACGCGCAGCTACTACCTGCACGTTCCGGCCAACTACACCGCGACGCGCTCTTGGCCTCTGCTGCTGGCCCTGCGCGGCCAAAGCCTGCCGGTGTCGACGGCCGCGCAGCAGGTGCGCAGCGACTGGTCGAGCTGGTCGGACCTGGACGGTTTCATCGTCATCGCAGTGGCCGGCAACTCCACTCAAGGCGGCTGGGGCGCGGCCGGCGATATCGAAGAAATCGACGCCGCGCTCGGCGATGCCTTCGCCAGCTACAACGTCGAGCAAAGCCGCGTCTATCTGTGGGGTTTCTCGGCCGGCGCCCACTACGGCCACTGGCTTGCGCTCGGCAATACCGATTTCTTCGCGGCCTACGGCGTGAGCGCAGGTTCGCTGGAGCAATACGCCTGCACCGACGACGGCTCCTTCCCGCCGACCTGCAGCGCGCTGTTGACCGGCACGCACCCCAAGATCCCGGTCGACATCCACCTCGGCACCAGCGACCCGCTGTACCTGCAATACGGTGCCGGCGACGATCCGACGCGTTTCGAGAACGGCGGCTGGGCGCTCAACCAAGACCTGTTCTACATCCGCTTCGCGGGCGGGCACACGTACACCGTGCAGCAGCTCGGGCAGATCTGGAACAACATCTGCCCGTTTGCGCTGGGACCGTGAGTGTGTCCGGCGGTGGGGCCGGAACTCTGAAGACTGAAACACGAAGGGCACGAAGGAAAAACTTTCGATCAGGACCGCTTCGACGAAGGCATCGCCGGCAGATTCTTTCTTCGTGTTCTTCGTGTTCTTCGTGTTCTTCGTGTTCTTCGTGTTCTTCGTGTTCTTCGTGTTCTTCGTGTTCTTCGTGTTCTTCGTGTTCTTCGTGTTCTTCGTGTTCTTCGTGTTCTTCGTGTTCTTCGTGTTCTTCGTGTTCTTCGTGTTCTTCGTGTTCTTCGGCCCTTCGTGGCTCAATCTTCTGAGCCGCCGTGTCCCGTGGGTCCCGAGCCCGCGTCAGGACGCCGCTTTCGCCTGCGCGGCCAATCGCGCGATGGCGTCGCGCGCGATGTCCGTGAGACCGGCGCCGCCCTGGTCGAGGTGCGCGTAGATGTGCTTGCGCATGCGCGGTTCCCAGTAGCGGCGGATGTGGGCGGCGACGCCGGCGACGGCGGCCTCGTGGTCGGGCTCGGACTGGAAGAAGTGGCCGATGTCGTTCGCCATCTGGACCAGATGGTCGACGTTGTTTCGCGTGTGCTCTGCGGTGCTGCTCATGCGGAAGGCTCCGACCGGGCGTCGAGGATGCGCTGCGGCTGCGTGTAGACGACATGGCTTTCGCTGCGCGCGAAGCCGATCAAGGTGACGCCGGTCTGGTCGGCGAGGTGGATCGCGAGTGCGGTCGGCGCCGAGATCGCCGCGATCAAGGTGATGCCGAGCGTCGCCGCCTTCTGCACCATCTCGTAGCTCGCGCGGCTGGTCACGACGAGGAAGCCGCCTTGCACGTCTTCGCCGGCGCGCGTCAGCGCACCGACGAGCTTGTCGAGCGCGTTGTGACGGCCGACGTCCTCGCGCAGCAGAACGATGTCCCCGTTCGCGCGCGCCCAGGCGGCTGCATGCGTGGCACCGGTCGCGACGTTGAGCGGCTGGCGCTCGTGCATCTGCGCCAGCGCATGCTGCAGGATCGCGCTGTCGATCCGCGGGCCGCCACTCACCGGTGCCGGCTGGCGCACCGCGTCTTCCAGTGCCTGCGCGCCGCACAGGCCGCAGCTGGTGCGTCCGGTCAGGTTGCGCCGGCGCGTTTCGAGCGCATCGGCACGCGCTTCGGGCACGCGCAAGCGCACTTCGATGCCTTCGAGCAGGGTCTGCGTCTGGACCGATTCCAGCTCGCGCGCGTCGCCGATGATCGCCTCGCTCAGCGAGAAGCCGAGCGCGAAGTCGTCGAGATCGCGCGGCGTCGCCATCATCACGACATGCGGGCGCTCGTTGTAGAGCAGCGCGATCGGCACCTCCTCGGCGATGCAGTCGCTCAGCTGCGCGGTCTGGCCGCCGCGCCACCGCCGCACCGGGCGGCGCACGTAGCCGACGTGCTCTGCCGCGCCGGATGCCGTGCCGGAGATCGAGTCCGCGATATCGATCGCGGCGGCCTCAGGCCGAGGGCACCGCATCGCGCGCCTTCGCCCGGTCGAGCAGGTCCTGCTGCTGCTCGCTGAATTCGTGGAAGCGCTTCTGCCACTCGGACGGCTGGCTGACGCGCGTGACTTCTACCGCAGTGACCTTGTACTCGGGGCAGTTGGTCGCCCAGTCCGAGTTGTCGGTCGTGATCACGTTGGCGCCCGAGCCGGGGAAATGGAACGTCGTGTAGACGACGCCGGGCTGCATGCGGTCACTGATGATCGCGCGCAGCACGGTTTCGCCGGCGCGGCTCGTGATGCCGGCCCAGTCGCCGTCGTTGATGCCGCGATCTTCGGCATCCTGCGGATGGATCTCGAGGCGGTCCTCGGCGTGCCACATGTTGTTGGCGGTGCGCCGCGTCTGTGCGCCGACGTTGTACTGGCTGAGGATGCGCCCGGTGGTCAGGATCAGCGGGAATTTCGCGTTGACCTTTTCCGCGGTCGGGATGTACTCGGTCAGCATGAACTTGCCCTTGCCGCGCACGAACTCGTCGATGTGCATCGTCGGCGTGCCGTTCGGATGCTGCTCGTTGCACGGCCACTGGATGCTGCCGAGTTCGTCGAGCTTCTTGAAGCTGACGCCGGTGAAGGTCGGCGTCAGGCGCGCGATCTCGTCCATGATCTCGGACGGATGCGCATAGTTCATCGCATAGCCCATCGCATTGGCGAGCAGCTGGGTGATCTCCCAGTCGGCATAGCCGCCCTTGGGCTGCATCACCTTGCGCACGCGCGAGATGCGCCGCTCCGCATTCGTGAACGTGCCTTCCTTCTCGAGGAAGGACGACCCAGGCAGGAACACGTGCGCGAACTTGGCGCTCTCGTTGAGGAACAGGTCCTGCACGACGATGCATTCCATCGCCGTGAGCGCGGCGGTCACGTGCTGTGTGTTCGGGTCGGACTGCGCGATGTCCTCGCCTTCGATGTACAGGCCCATGAAATCGCCGTCGAGCGCCGCCTCGAACATGTTCGGGATGCGCAATCCGGGTTCGTTCTGCAGGTGCACGCCCCAGCTCTTCTCGAACAGCATGCGCGTGGCGTCGTCCGAAACGTGGCGATAGCCCGGGAATTCGTGCGGGAAAGAGCCCATGTCGCACGAGCCCTGCACGTTGTTCTGTCCGCGCAGCGGATTGACGCCGACGCCTTCGCGTCCGATGTTGCCGGTCGCCATCGCCAAGTTGGCGATACCGATGACCATCGTCGAACCCTGCGAGTGCTCGGTCACGCCGAGGCCGTAATAGATCGCGCCGTTGCCGCCGGTCGCATACAGGCGAGCGGCCGCACGCACGGTCGCCGCCGGCACGCCGGTGACCAGTTCCATCGCTTCGGGCGAATTGCGCGGCTCGGCGACGAAGCTGCGCCACTTGTCGAACGAGTCGATTTCGCAGCGCGCGCGCACGAAGTCTTCCTTGACCAGTCCTTCGGTCACGATGACGTGCGCGAGCGAGTTGACCAGCGCGACATTCGTGCCGGGCTTGAGCTTCAAGTGATGGTCGGCCTTGATGTGCGGCGAGCGCACCAGGTCGATCCGTCGCGGATCGGCGACGATGAGCCGTGCACCCTGGCGCAGGCGGCGCTTCATCTGCGAAGCGAACACCGGATGGCCGTCGGTCGGATTCGCACCGATGACCAGGATCACGTCGGCCTGCATGACCGAATCGAAGTCCTGCGTGCCGGCCGACTCGCCGAGCGTGTTCTTGAGGCCGTAGCCGGTCGGCGAATGGCACACGCGCGCGCAGGTGTCGACGTTGTTGTTGCCGAAGCCGGCGCGCACGAGCTTCTGCACGAGATAGGTTTCCTCGTTCGTGCAGCGCGACGAGGTGATGCCGCCAATCGAGTCGCGGCCATACTTGGCCTGGATGCGCTTGAACTCCGACGAGGCGTAGTTGATCGCCTCTTCCCACGACACCTCGCGCCAGGGATCGGAAATCTTCGAGCGGATCATCGGCTTGGTGATGCGGTCGGAGTGCGTCGCGTAGCCGATCGCGAAGCGGCCCTTCACGCAGGAATGGCCGTGGTTCGCATGGCCGTCCTTGTTCGGCACCATGCGCACGATTTCCTCGCCCTTCATCTCGGCGCGGAACGAACAGCCGACGCCGCAGTAGGCGCAGGTCGTGATCGTGCTGTGTTCGGCCTGGCCCATCTGGATCAGCGACTTCTCGCTCAGCGTCGCGGTCGGGCACGCCTGCACGCAGGCGCCGCAGGAGACGCATTCGGAATCGATGAACGAATCGCTGTGGCTGGCCGACACCATCGAATCGAAGCCGCGGCCTTGGATCGTCAGGGCGAGCGTGCCTTGCTGTTCGTCGCAGGCGCGCACGCAGCGCGAGCAGACGATGCATTTGGACGGATCGAAGGTGAAGTACGGGTTGGATTCGTCTTTCCCGGTGAACCTCGGGTTCACCTCGCCATCGCTCTTCTTGGCATACACATGATTGTCGCCTTGATAGCCATAGCGCACATCGCGCAGGCCGACGACGCCTGCCATGTCCTGCAATTCGCAATGGCCGTTGGCCGGGCACGTGAGGCAATCGAGCGGATGGTCGGAGATGTACAGCTCCATCACGCCGCGGCGGATGTCGGCGAGCTTCGTGTTCTGCGTCGTCACCTTCATGCCGGCCGCGACCGGTGTGGTGCACGAGGCCGGATAGCCTTTCATGCCCTCGATCTGCACCAGGCAGAGCCGGCACGAACCGAACGCATCGAGCAGCTCGGTCGCGCACAGCTTCGGAATCTGGATGCCGACTTCAGCGGCGGCGCGCAGCACCGAGGTACCTGCCGGCACGCGCACTTCGCGGCCGTCGATGGTCAATGCGACCTCCTGGGTCGCCTTCGACTTCGGCGTGCCGAGATCGGTTTCGTTGATCGACAACATGACGCTTCTCCTGCGTCTTCCGACGCCTATTCTTGCTGGCCGTCATCCTCGCGAACGCGGGGATCCATTTTTCTGCGTTCCAACACAAAATGGATTCCCGCGTTCGCGGGAATGACGCCGCGAGTGATTGTCGTGCGCGCTCACGCACGCACCTCGAAATCTTCCGAAAAATGCTTCAGCGCGCTCACCACCGGGTCCGGCGTGAGCCCGCCCAGCGCGCATAGCGATCCGAAGCGCATCGTATTGCAAAGATCGTTCAGCACGACGAGGTTCTTGTCGCGCTCGATATTGGAACGGATGCGATCGATCACTTCGACGCCGCGCGTCGAGCCGATCCGGCATGGCGTGCACTTGCCGCACGACTCGACGGCGCAGAACTCCATCGCGTAGCGCGCCTGCTCGAGCATGTCGACGCTGTCGTCGAAGGCGACGATGCCGCCGTGGCCGAGCATCGCGCCGACCGCGGCGAACGCCTCGTAGTCGAGCACCGTGTCGAACTGCGATTCGGGCATGTAGGCGCCGAGGGGACCGCCGACCTGCACGGCACGGATCGGCCGGCCCGAGTACGAGCCGCCGCCGTAGTCGTACAGGAGTTCGCGCAAGGTCACGCCGAACGCCTTTTCGACCAGCCCCGGGTGTTTGAGATTGCCGGCGAGCTGGATCGGCAGGCTGCCGCGCGAACGGCCGACGCCGTAGTCGCGATAGAACGCCGCACCCTTGGCCAGGATGATCGGAACCGAGGCCAGCGAGATCACGTTGTTGATCACGGTCGGCTGGCCGAACAGTCCCTTGATCGCCGGCAACGGCGGCTTGAAGCGGACCTGGCCGCGTTTGCCTTCGAGGCTGTCGAGCAGCGAGGTTTCCTCGCCGCAGATATAGGCGCCGGCGCCGAGGCGCACTTCGAGGTCGAAACGCCTGCCGCTGCCGTGCACGTCCGCGCCGAGCCAGCCGGCCGCATACGCGTTGGCGATCGCCGCGTTCAGTGCGCGATGCGCATGCGGATATTCGCTGCGCAGATAGATGTAGCCCTGCGTCGCGCCGACGGCGACGCCGGCGATCGTCATGCCCTCGACCAGCGACAGCGGATCGCCTTCCATCAGCATGCGATCGGAGAACGTGCCCGAATCGCCTTCGTCGGCGTTGCAGACGATGTATTTCTGCGCAGACTCGACGCCGAGCACCGTCTTCCACTTGATGCCCGTCGGGAACGCCGCGCCGCCGCGGCCGCGCAGGCCCGATTCGGTGACTTCCTTGACTATGTCGGCGCCGCTCATCGCCAGCGCGTTCGCAAGACCCGCGTAGCCGCCTTGCGCGACGTAGTCGTCAACGCTGAGCGGATCGGCGAGGCCGACGCGCGCGAAGGTCAGGCGTTCCTGATTCTTGAAATATGGAATCTCTTCGGTCAATCCGAGTTTCAGGGCGTGCGGCGCGGCGTTCGCGAAGCCAGCCTCGAACAATCCTGCCACATCGGTCGCCGACACCGGCCCGTAGGCGACGCGACCGGCCGGCGTCGCCACCTCGACCAGCGGCTCGACCCAGAACATCCCGCGCGAGCCGTTGCGCACGAGCTCGATTGCGACGCCACGCTTGCCCGCCTCCGCCACGATCGCCTGCGCAGTGGCGTCGGCGCCGAGCGCGAGCGCCGTGGCGTCGCGCGATACGTAGATTTTCAGCGCGTCGTTCATGCCGCCGCCTCGCGCGCCTTGCGCACCAGCGCATCGAACGCGGCCGGCGTGACGCGCGCGTGCAGTTCGTCGTCGCCGACCAGCACCGAGGGTCCGCAGCCGCAATTGCCGAGGCAATAGACCGCTTCCAGCGTGATCGCTCCGTCGGCCGTCGTTTCGTGGAAATCGATGCCGAGCGACTGTTTCGCATGGGCTTCGAGCGCCCGTGCGCCGAGCGCCTGGCAGGCTTCCGCGCGGCAGATCTGCACGACCTGCCGTCCCGGCGGATGCGTACGGAAGTGATGGTAGAAACTGATCACGCCATGCACCTCGGCGCGGGTCAGGTTCAATTCGTGCGCGATCAGCGGCACCGCGTCGCCCGGCACGTAGCCGAGCGCGTCCTGCACGGCGTGCAGGATCGGCATCAGCGCGCCGGGACGATCGCGGTGGGTGTCGAGCGCGGCCTTGACCGCTGCCGCGACGGCCGGCTCGAGGCCGGCGCCGGGATTCGCAGCGACGCGTCGCTGCGGGGGATTCAAGGGTAGCGGTTGGGCTGCCATGCAAACTTCCGTCTTTCCTGTTTTACACCTGATTGATCATGGTTAGAACAGCGCCGCCGCTTTCGAAAGCGCAATCCAGACGCCGATCAGAAACGGGATGCCGACGCCGAGCCACGCCAGCGCGCCACCGACGCCGAAAGCGCCGCGCGCAGCCGTTTCGGCATTCGCGCTGATCCTGTCTTCATGTTGGAGTGCCCGCTCCCTGGCGAGTTCCTCCTCCGACATGAAGGCTGATTCACGCACCGGCCTGACCAGCAGGTTGCAGACCAGGCCGCACAGCAGCAGGAATGCCATCAGATACAGCGTGCGGTCGTAGACGAGGTTCTTGGCGACGCCCGCATTGATCTGCACCTCGCGCACCGCGGCGATGATCATCGGCCCCGCGATGCCGGCGACCGACCATGCGGTCAGCAGGCGCCCGTGGATCGCGCCGACCATCTGCGTACCGAACAGGTCGGCCAGGTACGCCGGCACGGTGGCGAAGCCGCCGCCGTACATCGTCAGGATGATGCAGACCGCGACGACGAACAGCGCCGCGAGGCCGAGGTGACCCAGCGTCGGCAGCGCGCAGTACAGCGCGATGCCGAGCAGGAAGAAGATGAAATAGGTGTTCTTGCGGCCGATCTTGTCCGACAACGATGCCCAGAACAGGCGGCCGAGGCTGTTGAACAGGCTGATCAGGCCGACCAGGCCCGCCGCGGCCGCGACGATGGCCGCCTTCTGCGCAGCGGTGGCCGCCGCCGGGTCGGCGAGGCCGAGCAACTTGGCGCCGAACACGTCTTGGAACATCGGACTGGCCATCGAGATCACCGCGATGCCCGCCGTCACGTTCAGGCAGAGCACGCCCCAGATCAGCCAGAACTGCGGCGTCTTCCAGGCCTTGTCCAGGTGCACGTGACGGCCGGTGATCATCGCGTTGGCCGACTTCGACGGCGGCGTCCAGCCGGCCGGACGCCACCCGCTCGGCACGACGCGGAAGCCGAACGCGCCGATGCTCATCACGACGAAATAGATGACGCCCATCGCGATCAGCGTCGGCGCGACGCCCTGCGCGCTGCTGCCGGAGAAATACTTCATCAGCGCGACCGCCAGCGGTGCGCCGATCATCGCGCCGCCGCCGTATCCCATGATCGCGAATCCGGTCGCCATGCCGCGGCGATCCGGAAACCATTTGATCAAGGTCGAGACCGGCGTGATGTAGCCGAGCCCCTGGCCGACGCCGCCGAGGACGCCGCAGCCGAGATAGACCAGCCACAATTGATGCGCCATCACGCCGAGGCCGCCGATCACCAGGCCGCCGCCCCAGCACAGCGCGGCGATGAAACCGGCCTTGCGCGGACCGGCATGCTCGAGCCAGCCGCCCCAGATCGCGGCGGAAATGCCGAGCATCGCAATGAAGGTTTCGAAAATATGCGTGACCTGCGGCACCGTCCAGTTGCACGCCGTCGTCGTCAGCGCCGCGAAGAACCCGAGATTCGCGCAGACGCTCGGGTCGGCTTCGATGACCAGCTTGCTCATCGGCAGCCAGAACACGCTGAAGCCGTACGCCATGCCGATGCAAAGATGAATGCACAGTGCCGCCGTCGGCACCATCCATCGATTGAAGCCGGGGCCTGCGATCGAGCGTTCCTTCGCGAGGATGCCGTCCGCCGACGGCCGTGTTGCGACGCCAATATCGAGCGTGCCGCTCATGTCCCCTCCGGGAATTTCTGCTGTGTTGGATGGATGTCGCCAATAGGCTATTTTGAGCTTATTGGTCGCTCCCATCTTCGACTGTGGTAAGACTCTGCACCACACTACGAAAGTCTACAATAGGCTTTCCAGAGCCTCTTTCCCGCCACCATTCCGTCATCGACAAATGTTCAAGGTAGCGATCGACGCCCATTGGCAACTGCGCGGCACCAGCGGCACGCCGCTGGTGCCGCGCCTGACTGCGCTGCTGGTCGGTATCCAGCGCACCGGCACGCTGGCGGCCGCCTGCAAGAGCGCGGGACTGACCTATCGATACGCCTGGGGTCTGCTGCGCGAGGGCGAGCGCGCGTTCGGGCGTCCGCTGGTCGAGAGCCAGCGCGGCCGCGGCGCCAAGCTGACCGCGCTCGGCGAGCGCCTTGCCTGGGCCGATCAGCGCATCGCCGCCCGCCTGGCCCCGCTGCTCGACAGCCTGGCTTCGGAAGTGGAGGTCGAGATCGAACGCGCGCTCTCGCAGGCGCAGCCCGTGCTGCGCCTGCAGGCCAGCCACGGCTTCGCCGTCGAGACCGTGCGGCAATTCCTGGTCGACCGCGAGATTCCGATCGACCTGAAGTACCGCGATTCGGACGAAGTGCTCACTGCGCTCATCGACCGCCAGTGCGACCTGATCGGCCTGCACCTGCCGATCGGCGAACTGGAAAGCGCAGCCGCCGCGCACTATGCCGCGCGCATCGGCAACGAGTGGAGCCTGATCCACCTGGCCACACGCCGGCAGGGCCTGATCGTCGCCGCCGGCAATCCCAAGCGCATCCGCGAACTCGCCGACCTGACGCGGCCGGACCTGCGTTTCGTCAACCGACAGGCCGGCTCCGGCACGCGCCTGCTGCTCGACCTGTCGCTGCAGCAAGCCGGGATCGAGCCGCAATCGATCGCCGGCTACGAGATCCTCGAATACACGCACGCGGCCGTCGCCGCCTACGTCGGCAGCGGCATGGCCGACGTCGGCTTCGGCCTCGAGGTGCCGGCCCGCCGCTTCGGCCTCGGCTTCGTTCCGTTGCTGACCGAGCGCTACTTCTTCGTCTGCCGCGACGAACTGCTGGCCGAGCCGATCATGCAAGGGTTCCTCGCGATCCTCGCCGATGCCCAGCTGCGCGCGCAGATCGCCGCACTGCCGGGCTACGATCCGAGCGACGCCGGCCGCATCGAAAGCGCACGCACGCTGTTTCCGTCACGCACCCGCACGAAAGCGGCGCCGCGCTAGCGGCGCGACAGCACGATCTCGCGCCGATCGTGACGATCCGGTGACCGTGCCCGCGGCATCGATGACGCGCCGCGGCAGCGGCGCACGGAGCGCCTGCGTCATACGCACGTAACCTCAGGACGGCTAAGTGGCCGCATGACGATCGCGATGCCGCCTCGTTACATGCCGACGCGGAGCGATGCGCGCGTGCCCAGCACCGACACGTCGATGCATGTCGTCGACGTGACGCTGTTCTTCGCGCCGCACAGCGGCGGCGTCAAGCGCTACCTGCTGGCCAAGCGCAAGTTCCTGGCGACGCAGCCGCAGCTGCGCCACACGCTGCTGGTGCCCGGACCGAAAACGCGCCAACGCGAGCCCGGCCTGCTGGAACTGGCCAGCCCGCGCATTCCGTTCGGCGGCGGCTATCGGCTGCCGCTGCGCCTGCGCCAGTGGTCGCGCACGCTGCGCGAACTCGGGCCCGACGTGATCGAGGTCGCCGATCCGTATCACCTGGCCTGGGTCGCGCTGGACGTCGCCGACCGGCTCGGCGTGCCGGCGGTGGCGTTCGCGCATTCGGACCTCGCGCGTCTGTTCGCCGATCGTTTCGTGCCGGCGATCGGACGTGCCGCCGGGGCATATCTGCGCAATCTGTACCGGCGTTTCGACGGCGTGTTCGCGCCGAGCCGGCTGATCGCCGAGCGCCTCGGCGACCTCGGCATCGCCAACGTCGCGGTGCAGCCGCTCGGTGTCGACGGCGACGTGTTCCATCCGCGCCGCGCCGATCCGGAACTGCGCCGCCAGCTCGGCCTGCCGATGGACACGCGCCTGCTCGTATTCGCCGGCCGCATGGCGCGCGAGAAGGAAGTGCCGCTGCTGCTGCAGACCTTCGCCGAACTCGGCGCGCCCTATCACCTGCTGCTGGTCGGCGGCGAACGCCGCGAACGCCTGACGCCGAATGCGACGATGCTGCCTTATCAGCAGAACAGCGAGCACCTCGCGCGCCTGTTGGCGAGCAGCGACGCGCTGATCCACGCTGGCCGCCACGAGACGTTCGGCATGATCATCATCGAGGCGATGGCGTGCGCGCGGCCGGTCATCGCGGTGCGCGCCGGCGCCGTCACCGAACTGGTCGGCGCACCGATCGGCATCGTCGCCGAACCGGACGATGCGCGCTCGCTCGCCGCCGCCGTGCGCACGCTGTATGCGAGCGACCACGAAGCGATGGGCGCGCTCGCGCGCGGACGCATCGAGCGCGACTACCTGTGGGAACACACGCTGCCGCGCCAGCTGCATCGCTATGCCGAACTGATCCGGGCGCACGCGCCCACGCGGCCGGCCGGCGACGTCGCTCCGACCGTCGCCGAGGCATGAACGCGCACGCCGCGAATGTCGACCGCGCAGGAGCGCCGCGCTCGCGCGCGCTGTGCATCGCCGTGCACGACGTCGCCCCCACGACGTGGCCGCAATGCGCCGCCCTGCTCGACCTGCTCGATGAACTGGGCGCACCGCCGGCGACCTTGCTCGTCGTGCCCGACTATCACCGCCGTGGGCGCGCCGACGCCGACGCCGGTTTCCGCCGCGCGATCGAAGCCCGCCTCGCGCGCGGCGACGAGGTCGCCCTGCATGGCTACTTCCACCTCGACGACGGGCCGCCGCCGCGAACGCCGGGCGACTGGCTGCGCCGCCGTCACCTGACCGCGAGCGAGGGCGAGTTCGCCGCGTTGAGCGACGCGCAGGCCGGCACGCGCATCGCCGACGGACTGAACATGTTCGAACGCCTCGGCTGGCCGGTGCGCGGCTTCGTCGCACCGGCCTGGCTGCTCGGAGCGGGTGCTCGCGCGGCACTGCGGCGAACGGCGCTGCACTACACCAGCACGCACACGCATCTCGAAGTGCCGGCGGCGGAGCTGCGCGTGCGTGCGCCGGTGATTTCCGCCTCGACGCGCAGCGCCTGGCGTCGCCGGGCGAGCCGGTACTGGCTGTCCGCCGCGCGCCGCACGCACGCCGACGCGCCGCTGCTGCGCGTCGCGCTCCACCCGGCCGATGCGCGCCATCCGGAGATCCTCGATGCCTGGCGTAGCTTGCTGCGGCCGCTGCTCGCCACGCGCGAAGCGCTGACCAAATCCGGCGCGCTCGGCCACGCATGAAACACCGTCTGCTCTGGTTGCTGGCGGCCGCGGCGATCGGCGCGGGCTTGCTCGTGCCGCTGCTGATGGGCGGCCGCCAGGCGCTGGCGGCGCTGCAATCGATACCGCACGACGGCGTGCTCGCGCTGGCGGCGCTGGCGTCGGCCAGCGCGGTCGCGCGCGCGATCAAGCTGAACCTGCTCGCCCTGCGCCTGGGCCACCCGATCAGCGCGGCGCGCGCGCTGATCACCGCATTCGCGAGCGACGCAGCCTTCCAGGCGACGCCCGCGGGTGCCGGCGGATATCCGGCGACGGTGTTCCTGCTGCGCCGGGCCGGCATGCCCGCATCGACGGGCCTGGCGTTGTCGGCGGCGGATCAGGCGCTCGATACCTCGTTCTTCGCGCTCGCGCTGCCATTCGCCTGCGCATTCGATCTCGGCGACGCGGTGCCGGCTTCGTGGCACTCGCTGGCGTGGATTCCGACGGCGGTCGTGCTTGCCGCAGCGCTCGCCGGCGTCTGCGCATGGCGCTCGCGCGCGCATTGGTGGCCCGGGCTGTGCAACCTGCTGCTGCGCGTGCGCTGGCTGCGTCAGCGGCGCGAGCGCCTGCGCGCGTTCTTCGCGCATTTCGTCGCCGATCTCGCGCGCCTGCGCCACGGCTCGCCCTGGCTGTCGGCCGCGCTGCTGGTCACCGTCGCCGCGCAATGGATCGCACGCTACGGTGCGCTGTGGCTGGCGCTGGCAGTCCTCGGCCATGCGCTGCCTTTCGGCCTCGTATTCGTCGCGCAGTCGGTCGCGCTGCACGCCGCGCAGTGGACCGGCGTGCCCGGCGGCATCGGCGGCGGCGACATCGCGCTGGCGGCCGCCCTGTCGCCCTGGGCGCCGCTCGCCGTACTCGCTCCCGCGCTGCTGCTGTGGCGGTTGACCACGTTCCATGCTGTGCTCGTGTTCGGCGCAATCGCGTTCGCCTGCGACCGGCGCCGGCTCGCCGAACCGGCCGTGGCGGACGCCGCGCGCGCCTGAAGCGCGTCCGCCGCAGCGCGCCGCGCTCGTCTACCATGCGCGGTCCGCCGCCGCGCCACTGGACGAGCCCGCACCGATGAGCAAGCAGTACGATCGCGCCTATTTCGAGAAGTGGTACCGCCATGCCCGGCATCGCGTCGGCTCGCGCGCGGAGCTGGCGCGCAAGGTCGCGATGGTCGTGCACCTGGCCGAGTACTACCTGGCACGGCCGCTGCGCAACGTGCTCGACGTCGGCTGCGGCGAGGCGCCATGGCGCGCGCCGCTGCTGCAGCTGCGCCCGCACCTGGCGTATCGCGGCCTGGATTCGAGCGCCTATGCGGTCGCGCGCTACGGGCGCACGCGCAATATCGGTCTGGCCACGTTCGGCCAGCTCGGCGAACTGCGCTTCGACGAGCGCTTCGACCTGATCGTCTGCAGCGACGTGCTGCACTACGTGCCGGCGGCGGAACTGCGTCGCGGCCTCGGCGGTTTCGGCGACCTGCTCGAGGGGGTCGCGTTCCTCGAAACCTACACCGCGCGCGACAACGTATCAGGCGATCATCAAGGCTTCATCGCGCGTTCGCCGGCGTGGTATCGCAAGGCGTTCATCGATGCCGGGCTGCTGCCGTGCGGCTCGCACGCGTATCTCGGATCGCGGTTGATGCGCTCGGTCGCCGCGCTCGAATGTCTTTGACGCCATCGCAGTTCGCCGCGATCGAGGCGGTCCGGGCAGGAAGGGGCGAATCGCTTCAGACGCGCTCGCGCCGGCGGCCGCGATTCTTGCGCTTTTCCGCGAAATGGGTCTCCACGCGCACGACCAAGGTGCCGACCGTGCGCGTCGCGCGCAGCAGCTGCGCCTCGGTGACGCCCAGCGTTTCGGACCAATAGCGCACGGAGTGCCAGTTTTCGACATCGATGCGCGCCGTATCGCGCACACCCTTGACCAGCAGCGGCGCGCTGCCGGGGCCGTCGCTGCCGGAAGCGACGATCGCCGCAGGGTGTCCTTCGATGGCAAATAGGGCGCGATTCATACATCTGTTCCTGTTCGTGCGGCCAGCCGTCGGCGCGGCGTCGTTGATTCGTGGGTAGGCAGACGAAGCGATCTGCCTGCCAATGACAATCAAGGCACGTGCCAGCAGAGTGTGAACTCGCTTCCAGATTCGGAATCTGGTCGGAAACGACGCGCGCGCGGCCGCTCGCCGCCGCCGGTCTCAGTGCACCGCGGGAATCAGCTGAACGCTGTCGATGGCCCACAGCGGGTCGTGGCCCGATCCGCTGAAGACGAAGCACAGATCGTGTGCGCCGGTCGTTGCCGGCAGCGCCGCTTCGAGGCGCGTGGTGGCGGGGTTCGTTGCCGCCGCATCGAGCGGCAACGCGATTAGCGTCGGTCCCGCGCAACGGTCCTGCTTGATCAGCAGCTCGCCGTGCGGCGATGCGGGCGACGGCCGCGGGACGATGTTCTTGACGTCGTTCCACAATTGGAAGTTGTAAGGCAGCTGGCCGACCGTGACGGCGATACCGCGGACGGCATCGAGCGGCGCTTGCGGCCAGATCCAGCAGGGATCGAACAGGTCCACGTTGAAGAACGCGCGCGCGTCGTCGCGTGGCGCATCGTCTTCCAGGCGCAGGACGAGCTTGCCGCTGCACGGCTGCAGCGCGTCGCTCGATCGCCGCAGCAATGGCTCGCGCGTGAAAAGACGCTGCTGCGCGTCGCCGACGCGTTGCGTGCCGGCGAACGTCGCCGCACGCAGCTCGGTCTGCAGCGGCAGGCGCAGGCGTTCGGCGTACGACGCCGAGGCGGCATCGGGTTCACTGCCATCGCGCGTGTAGCGGATCGGCAGGCCGGCCTGGTTCGACAGCGCGACCGAAAACTCGCCGGACGTGCCGTCGTACTGCGTCGCGAAGCGCACGTCGAACGCGCCGGTCGCAGCGGCGACGCCGAGCGCCCGCCAGCGCGCCATCTGCGGCGCCAGCCGCCGCACGAAATCGTTCCAGTCGTGCGTCGAGGCCGGCGACCACAGTACGTCCGCGAGCGCGGCCAGACGCGGGAACGCCGCGTGCTCGACGCGTTCTGGCGTGCGCATGTGCTCGGTCCACAGGTTCGCCTGCGCGCCGAGGACGTGCCGGGCGGCCCTGTCGTCGAGGCCGGGCGGCAACGGCTGGAACGCGTAGATGTCGGCCAGGCTGCGCACGCTCGGCCGACCGGCCGGCTCGTCGGCGGCGTCGCTTTGCAGGTGATCGAAGTACAGATCCGGGTCCGGCGACAGCACGACGTCGTGGCCGGCGTTCGCCGCCGCGATGCCGCCCTTCGCACCGCGCCAGGACATGACCGTCGCACTGGCCGGCACGTCGCCGTCGAGGATCTCGTCCCAGCCGATCAACCGGCGGCCATGCGCGGCCAGATAGGTCTGCAGTCGCGCGATGAACCAGCCTTGCAGCTTTTCCTCGTCGGCGATGCCGAGCTCGCGCATGCGCGCCTGCACGCGTGGCGAAGCCTTCCATTGGTCCTTGACGGCCTCGTCGCCGCCGACATGGATGTAGGTTCCGGGAAACAGCGCGACGACTTCGTCGAGCACGTTCTGCACGAAATCGAACGTGGAATCGTCGACATTGAGGATGTAGCTGTGCACGCCCCAGTCCGGCGACACGACCGGCGTGTCGGCAGCGGAGCCGAGCTCCGGATACGCGGCGATCGCTGCCTGCATGTGACCGGGCATGTCGATTTCCGGCACGATCGTCACGTAGCGCTCGGCCGCATACCGCACGATGTCGCGGATCTCGTCCTGCGTGTAGAAGCCGCCGTAGCGCACCGGCTGCCCGTTCGCGTCGGTGCCGGCGGCGCCGGCCGGCCGGCGCCAGGCGCCGACCTCGGTGAGACGCGGATAGCGCTTGATCTCGATGCGCCAGCCTTGGTCGTCGGTCAGGTGCCAATGCAAGGTGTCGAGCTTGAGCAGCGCGAGCTGGTCGATGAAGCGCTTGATGAACTCCGGCGATTGGTAGTGGCGCGCCGAATCGAGCATCGCGCCGCGCCAGGCGAAGCGCGGACGATCGCGGATCAGCAGGTCCGGCACGTCGATCGCCGACGTGGGCGTACTTTGCTGGGTCAGCAGCTGCCACAGGGTGGTCGCGCCGCGGAACAATCCCTGCGGCTCGGCCGCAGCGACGCGGATCAGGTGATCGTCGACGGCGAGTTCGTAGCCCTCGCCGGCCGGCACGCGCGGATCGGCAGGCTCCAGCGAGAACACGATCGCGTCGCGTCGCGCACCGCCGTCGAACGGTCGCACGTCGAGGTGAATGCCGCGCGTGGCTTGCAGCAGGTCGGCGAAGCGGCGCGCGATGCCGAGCGCTTCGGCATTGTTCGCATCGACGATCAGCGCGGCGCCCTGGCGCAGCAGAAAATGTCCGTGGTGGCGCTCGAGCAGGGCAGGCTGTGGGATCAGGGAGAGCACGGACTCGTTCGTTCGAGCCGGCGGTACGCTCTGGCATGCCGACAAGAGTGCGAGGCACGCGAGTTGCGCCAGCTGAAGGAGTCGGCGCGCGAATGGCGATACGCGGGCGGGAGCGGTCGTCATGCGCGCGAGTTTCTCATCGATGGCGCGTGGAAGGTGGGGAAGAAGGCGCTGGGTCCCGGCGTGCGCGGGATGACGAAATACGTTTTTGCCGGGATGACGAAGGAGTGGAGAAAACGGCGGGCCCGGAATCATTCCGGACCCGCAAGTCCATCGCCTGCCGAGGGCGACGTCAGAACTCGAAATGCAGACTGGCCATGTAGCGGCGCCCGCTCTTGTACTTGCCGGCGAGCAGGCTCTTGTTGCCGAGGTACTCGAAGTAGGTTTCGTCGAGCAGGTTCATCGCGTTGAGATTCAGCGACAGATGGTCGTTGAAGCGCCAGCTGGCCGACGCATCCAGTTCGGCGTAGTCGTCGACCGATGCGGGCGGCGCACCGGCCACGTAGCCGCCGGCGAGGTAGTGGCTGCGCCAGCCGTAGGTGATGCGCGCACTGAACGGGCCTTTCTCGTAGTACGGGCTGATGTTGTAGGCATTCTTCGAGTTGTACGGCAGGTCCTGGTCGGTGTGCGTCGACGCATCCGAATAGGTGTAGTTGGCGTACATGCCGAAGCCGGTGTCGCCGAACGGCTGCTGGTAGCTCAGCGTGAAGCCCTTCACCTTCGCCGTGCCGCCGTTGAGCGGACGCAGCACGCTGTAGTCGCAGAAGCCGCTGGTGTCGCAGTTGCCGAGGTGGCCGTCGACGTAGATGCGCTGGTAGCCCGCCGGATCGTTGAGGAACTGCGAGTTGAACTGGCGCTCGATGTGCGAGTCGGTCGTGATGTAGTTGCGCACGTCCTTGTAGAAGATCGACGCCGCCAGCACGGACTGCTCGGCGAAGTACCACTCGGCCGAGAAGTCGAGGTTCCACGACTTGTACGGATCGAGGTCGGCATTGCCGCCAGAACCCGTCAGCACCGTGTCGTTGAGGAAGGTGTTGTGCACTTCCTGGTTGTACGGCGCCCAGGCGATGACCTCGGCGAGTGCGCCGCGGATGACCACGTCGGGCGCCGCGTCCCAGGCGACGTTGATCGACGGCAGCACGTTGTTGTGGCTGGAGCTGGCGGTCTGGTAGCTGCCGGCCGGCGCCGGATAGGTCGGCGTACCGCTGTAGCTGTAGCCGGCGCTGTCGATGTCGGTGTGCACGAAGCGCACGCCGAAGTTGCCGTGGATCGCATCGTTGCCGAAGTTCAGCTGCGCGTAGCCGGCGTCGGATTCCTGCGTGACCGAATAGGTGTTGTTGAGGAACGAGCCTGGATCGGGCGAGGTGCCGAGCGGACTGCCGAGCACCCAGTTCATCACGTTGTCGAAGCTCGTCTGCACATGATGGCGCTGGTCGTTGGAGAAGCCGTCGAAGCCGGAGAGGATGTCGGTCAGGCCGTCGAAGCCGATCGTCGCCAGGTTCGCCGTGCGTACGCCGCCGTAGATGAAGAGTTCGCGGCTCTCGTCATGCTTGGCGTAGCGCACGCCGAGCAGCAGCTCGTTGAAGAAGCCGTCGAAGTTCTTGCTGAAGTCGATCTGGCCGTAGTTGTCCTTCGCCTTCGCCGGCCACTGCGCATAGTTGCCGCCCCAGCCGCCGCCCGGCGTGTCGCCGTCGTGCCAGTTGGCTGGATCGGCTGCCGCGCTCGGGCTGTCGAACGAGATGCCACGGCGGATGTCCCAGGTGTAGCCGCCGTTGTAGTACGGCTCGATGAACGCCTGCGAGTTGCTGTCGTCGTCGGCCTTGCTGATGCCGATGTTGCCGGCGAGGCTCCAGCCTTCGCCCTTGTAGGTTCCGGTCAGGTCGAGGCCCTTGGTCGTCACCGTCGACTTGCGCGCCTGGTTGTCCAGATAGGTATTGACCGGTCCGTTGCCGCCGTTGGACTGCAGGCCCGGGCAGGACGGATCGTCGTTGCCGCAGGAATGGCCGCTGGTGATCAGGCCGCCGCCTCCCGGCGTCAGGCTGGTGATGTTCTGCGGCGTCTGCGTGGTGAAGCCGTACATCGACTGGTTGAAGTTGTCGAACTTCTCGCGAACGTACAGGCCTTTCACGTCCAGCTCGAACTGGTCGTTCGGCTTCCATTGCATGTTCAGCGTCGCGCTGTCGCGCTTGCGCGTCTGCTGGAAATACGCCGCGTTGATTTCCTGCGGCACCAGGTCGTTCGGGTTCAAGGTGCCGGCGGCCAGGCCGGCCGCGACCGCGGGACTCGCGCTGAGGCTCGACACCGGGCTGTAGCCGAAGATCTCCTCGCCCTGGCGATCGACCTTCTCTTCGTAGTGCTGCGCCGACACCGCGATGCCGAAGGTGTTGTCCGTATTCTTCCAGCTGTACAGCAGCGAGGCGTTCGGCTTGGTCGAGTCGGACTGGTCGCCGTAGGTCGCGCCGACCGAACCGCTCAGCGTGTTCGCGGCCAGATCGAGCGGCTCACGCGTGTGCATGATGATGGTGCCGCCGACGCTGCCCTCCGGAAGGCGCGCTTCTGGACTTTTATACACTTCCAATTTGCCTAGGATTTCCGGCGCGAGCATGGTGTAGTCGAAGCCGTGGTTGGGCTGTTCGCCGTACAGCCAGGTCGTCTGCGCGACCGGATGACCGTCGAGGAAGGTCAGGTTGAGGCTGGGGTCGGTGCCGTTGATGCTGACGCGTTCGCCCTGGCCGAAGCGGCGGTCGATGGTGACACCGGGAATCTGCGACATCGCCTCGGCGACGTTGGTGCTCGGGAATTTGCCGATGTCTTCGGCGGTGATCGCATCGACGACCGCGTCGGCGTCGCGCTTGGTCTCCAGCGAGCGCTTCAGGCTCTCGCGGATGCCGTGCACGACGATCGTATCCATCTCCTGGCCGTCGGAGCGGGTGCCATCCTGGGCCGGTGCGGCTGCCGGCGCTGCCCCCGGCGATGCGTCGTCGGCCTGCGCGGCACCGACGAGCGCGAACGCGGCGATGATGCTCGCCGACAACATCGTTCTCGAAAACTTCATGACGTTCCCCCTCTGGTGGTGACGGCCACGGCCCTGGGCGGTCGTTGCCGATTCGTTTGAGTCCCTCATCGCGAAGCTCCAGACAAACTCTTCAAACCGGCGCGGATCCGCCGGCGCGCGACACGCCGGCATCGTTCGCGGGGCGGTTGAAATACCAGCTGGCGGCGCCTATCACGCCGAGCTGGGCGTGTTCGATCAGCCGCACCGGCGTACGCGCGAGCACTTCGCGCATCGCGCCCTTGTCGACGAACCGCTCGACGAAGCGGCTCTGCTGCAGCAACGGCTTCATCTGCGGCAGCACGCCACCGGCGAGGTAGATGCCGCCGGTGGCGCCGTACAGCAGGGCGAGGTCACCTAGCACGCTGCCGAACCAGGCGCAGAACACGTCGACGGTTTCCTCGGCGAAGCGGTCGCTGCGCGCGAGCGCGGCGGCAGTGATCTGCGCCGGCGTCAGCGCGAGCGCCGGCGCGCCGCGCAGCGCGCGGATCGCCGCATGCAGGTTGGCCAAGCCCGTGCCGGACAACACGTCTTCGATCAGCACGCGCGAACCGCGCCGACGCAGTTCGCGCAGCAGTTCGAATTCGATGTCGGTGTCGGGCGCAAGCGTCGCCTGGCCGGCTTCGGTGGCGAGGACCAGGACGCGCTGGGCATTGGGAATGCGCACGGCGGCACCGAGCCCGGTCCCCGGGCCGACCAGCAGCACGGGACCGTCGACCGCGTCGGCCGGGCCGCTGAGCAGCGCCGCTTGGGTCGCATCGATATGGCCGATCGCATGCGCGGCGGCCTCGAAGTCGTTGACGATCGCGAGGTCCCGCACGCCGAGCGCCGAACGCAGGCCGGAGATCGACACCGCCCACGGCAGGCTCACGTTGACCACCGCATCGTCGATGACGTAGCCGGCGATCGCGAGCGCGACGCGATCGACGGCGGCGTGCAGATGGGTGTCGCGAAACGTACCGATGATCGCGGCGAGGCTGGGGAATTCGGCGCAGGCGTACTTCTGGTAATGCGGGATCGCGAACGCGCCGTCCACCGCCGGCCCGACCAGGGCGATGCGCGCATGCGTGCCGCCGACGTCGGCGGCGATCAGCGGCGCGTCGTTCGCGCGCTGGAATGTCTCCCGGTCAACCGCGTTGCCCACTCGTCGCCCCCGCCGCCCGCCAGTCGTCGCGCGCCCGGCGATTGCCAGCGCCCGGCGAGTCTCACGCGCCATGACAACGTTGTCAACATTGCACTGCAAAATGACGCGGAATTGCAACGCAAGTATGGTTCGCGCGAGCCTTGCCGACGCTTTGCCTCGTGCACAAAGGGGCTTTCCACAAGGCCTGGCCTGCACGCGCGCCTGCGGACGGTGGCGCTCGCATGACAACGTTGCTACGTTTGGATCGTCGATAGACAAGCGGAAGCTATCGCCGCCACGCCGTCCGCATCAGAGGGGAGCATCGATGTCAGCCGTCGCCACCGCCGCGCCGAACGCGCGCGACACTCGTACGCCGATGCTGATCATCGGCCTGCTGTTCTTCATCTTCGGCTTCGTCACCTGGCTCAACGGACCTCTGATCCAGTTCGTCGAACTCGCGTTCGACTTGAACACGGTCAACGCGTTCCTGGTGCTGATGGTGTTCTACTTGTCGTACTTCTTCCTCGCGTTGCCGGCATCGTGGATCCTTCGCCGCAGCGGCATGAAGCGCGGCATGGCGCTCGGGCTGTTCGTGATGGCAGTCGGTGCGGCGGTGTTCGGCGAGTTCGTCGTGCGGCGCTGGTATCCGGGCGCGCTGTCCGGCCTGTTCGTGATCGGCGCCGGCCTCGCCCTCCTGCAGACCGCGGCCAATCCGTACATCAGCATCCTCGGGCCGATCGAGAGCGCGGCGCAGCGCATCGCCTTCATGGGCATCTGCAACAAGATCGCCGGCATCCTCGCCCCGCTCGTCATCGGCGCGCTGGTGATGCACGGCCTCGGCGACCTGAAGGCGCAGGTGCAAGCCGCCGATGCGGCGGGCAAGGCGGCGCTGCTCGATGCGTTTGCCGCGCGCGTGCACGTGCCGTATCTGGTGATGGCGTGCCTGCTCGCCCTGCTCGGCTTCTGGATCGCAAAGTCGCCGCTGCCGGAGATTCGCGCCGCCGAAGTCAATCGCGCCAGCGACGACGGCCGCGCCGATGCAAAGGGCTTGTTCGCCTACCCGCACCTATGGCTCGGCGTGCTGTGCCTGTTCGTCTACGTCGGCGTCGAAGTGATGGCCGGCGACGCGATCGGTACTTATGGCCGCGGCTTCGGCCTGCCGGTCGACGAGACCAAATTCTTCACCTCGTTCACGCTCGCCGCGATGCTGGTCGGCTATGTCGTCGGCCTGCTGACGATTCCGCGCCTCATTTCACAGGCGCGCTACCTCGCGCTGTCGGCCGTACTCGGCGCGCTGCTGTCGATCGGCGCATTCCTCAGCCACGGCTACGTCTCGGTCGGCTTCGTCGCCGCGCTCGGCTTCGCCAACGCGATGATGTGGCCGGCGATCTTCCCGCTGGCGATCGCCGGCCTCGGCCGTCTCACCGAAACCGGTTCGGCCTTGCTCGTGATGGGTATCGCCGGCGGCGCGATCATTCCACAAGCGTTTGCGCTGCTGCGCGAGCGGCACGACTTCCAGCTCGTGTTCGTGCTGATCATGCTGCCTTGCTATCTGTACATCCTGTTCTACGCCTTGCGCGGCTATCGCGCAGGCCGCGCCTGAAGCAGGCACACCGCTTCGGACTGCCGCCGCAACGAAGGTCGGATCGGTACACAGGCGACGCGCGATGCGGCGCCGACGCCGCTCAGTGCACCTGGCCTTCGACCGAGATGCCGTGACTCTGCAGCCAGGCGCGCACCGCATCGCGTGCTGCGCGCACGTCGCTGCTCAACACCGATTCCTTGGTCATGAACAAGTAGCGCTGGAAGGTCACGTTCTGCGCGTTCTTCAGATTCGGCGAGGCGCCGGCCTGCAGCAGCCCGAGCACGCGGCCGGCATCGTTGATCTGCGCAGCGACGTGCAGCGCCGTGTTGCCTTGCCGATCGATCGCGTCGAGGCGCGCGCCGGCCTTGATCAGGCGGTCGGCGTTGTCCTGGCGTTCGGCCATCAGCGCGGCCATCAGCGGGGTCGATTGCGTAATCGTGTTCGGCGTATCGGGACTCGCGCCACGAGCGAGCAGGGTCTCCAGCCAATACGGCGTATCGGCCTGCGCGGCAAGATGCACGGCGGTCGTGCCGCCGTCGTCGCCGCGCGCCGGATCGGCGCCGACGGCGAGCAAGGTCTCGAAGCTGCCGCGCTTCTGGTTGAGCATCGCGAACTGCAGCATCGGCAGGCCGCGTTCTCCCTGCGCGTTCGGGTTGGCGCCGTCGGCGACGAGTTTGCGGATGCGCGCTTCGTCCCCGGCCTTGACGGCATCGGCCAGCAAGGCCGCAGCGGGGTCGGTGAAGGTTTTGCTCGGTGACATCGAGGAGGATCCTGCCTGGGCGAACATGGCGTGTGCGAAGAGGATAAGCGACGCGAGCAACACGGCGCGAGCCACGCGTCGTGTCGCGCCCGGGCGAGCAATGAGTCTCATCGAAATGCGCCGGTCCATGTCAAGCCGGCGATCGGCTCACATCGCATCGGCATACGGCGCCGATTCTGGGCGCTGCGGCTCACCAATTCCAGGGCATCGCCTTGCTGACGGCATTGCCGACGGCCTTGGCGCCGTCGACGACGGCGTTGCCGACCGCCTTGGCGCCATCGACGACCGCGTTGCCGACAGCCTTGGCGCCGTCGACGACGACATTGCCGACGACTTTCGCCCCGTCGACGACGGCGTCACCGAGGATCTTGGCGCCCTCGACGGCCTTGTTCGCCGTCCACTGCAGACCGTCACCGAGCTTGTCCAAGCCCCAATTCAAACCGTCGCCGAGTTTGTCGGCGGCCCACGAAAAAGCCTTGCCGACGGCATCGGTGCCCTTGCTCAAGAGATTGCCGCCGCCCTCGACGACTCCGGCGACGAAATCGAGCGGCTTTTCCAATCCGGTAGCTTGGCCGACATCGCGCAGGAACTGGCCCGTCGCGTCGGTGGCATTGCGGACGAGTTTGCCCCCGGTGGAGATCACGTCCGAACCGACCTTGCCGGCAAGGTCCAGCGCACCGTTGGCGAGATCGCCGGCGATATGCGTGGTGCCGCTGATCACCTGGCCTTGGCCGAACTCGGTGCGCGCGTCATCGACGACATTCGACGCAGTGTTCTTGACGGTATCGATCGTATCGGTGACGACGTTCTTGATGCCGCCGATCGCCGTGCCGATCGAGTTGAAGTTGAGTTCCGCCAGATCCTGGATCGTGTTGGAGATCACGCCGGGGGTGCCGGGGTCGCGTGCCGTCTGCGTGCGCAGCGCTTCGACATACGAGGTGTTGTCGCCGCTGCCACCGTGCGCGCCGAGGATCGGCTTGAAGCCCGGCGGCAGCGCGACATCGAGTTCGTGGCCAACGGCGTTCGGCGGCGAGATCGGTCCCAGGCCCGGCACCGGAATCGCCGGCAGGCCCTGCTGCGCCAGCGTCAACGGATCGGAATCGACCACGTAGCGGCGCACCTGTCCGCTGTCGGCGAGATCTTCGCGCGCGGCATTCGGATTGAAGCCGAGGTCGCGCAAGGTCTGGTTGCTGAGACCGGCCGAGTTGAAAGTGACGGCGGTCGCGTCGGTCGCCAAGGCCGCGGCGGATGCGAGGCCGCCACCGAGCGAATGGCCAGTGAAGACGACGTTGCCCTGCCCGAATGCGACTTCGGCCTGCTTGGCGAGCGCGGTCGCCTCGTTGTACTGCTTGGCGCCGAGACCGAAGGCCTGGCTCGCGTCGGCTCCGATGTCGGGCAACTGCGACGGGTCCGTGCCGGCATACGCGACGACGTATTGGCCCGGTTGGTTCACGTTCTGATAGATCGAGGCGCGAAAGCCGCTCGACGGATCTTCCAGCGAGGCGGGGTCGATGTTGACGCGATTGCCGTTTGCGTCGACCAGGTGATCGGGGTGATCGCCGGG